>Ga0210386_10000370_pt1 | contig 41981 bp, 42 predicted proteins | sample IncBWH32OmetaG_FD_160091 | JGI IMG/M metagenome (GOLD analysis project Ga0210386, IMG submission 160091) | Forest soil microbial communities from Barre Woods Harvard Forest LTER site, Petersham, Massachusetts, United States - Inc-BW-H-32-O ...
TCCGGAGCAGGAATGAGGTGGTGCGGCAGGATGGGAAAGTAACGCTGACGTACACGCCGCTGCGGATGGTGAAGGCGCGCGGCACAGGATCGTAAGGCGGAGTGCACATCGCAGTCCGCCATCGCCACGGAGTGGCGGAACTGCGTAGTGCTGTTCCGCCTACAAGGGTGACTCTGGTGGGAACGCCGGTTTCCGCTTTTCCAGGTGCGCTGCCAGACCTTCCTTGATCTCCGGTCCGGTGAACCCCAAAAACTCCAACGCCAGCGAGGCGTCGAAGCTCGGCCCCATCGCGCGCAACCAGTTGTTCAATGCGTATTTCGTCCAGCGGATGGCGCTCTGGGCACCGTCCGCCAGCCGCCCGGCAATTTCAACCGCCTTCGCATCGAGTTCACCATCCTCGACCGCCAGCGAGATCAGCCCGATCCGCTCGGCCTCCGCCCCCAGCACCTGGTCGCACAGCAACAGGTAGTATTTCGCCTTCGCCAACCCGCATAGCAGCGGCCAGATGATGCAGGCGTGATCTCCCGCGGCCACACCCAGTCGCGTGTGGCCATCAATGATGCGGCAGTCCTTCGTGGCGATGGAGATATCCGCCAGGATGCCGCACACCAGACCCGCCCCCACGGCAACGCCGCGCATCGCGCTGACCACCGGTTTCGAGCAGTTGATCAGGTTGTAGACAATGTCGCGCGCCTCCTTCCACCGCCGCGCCCGGCCGTCGAAATCCGCAATGTCCTGCTGGATCATCGCGAAGTCGCCCCCGGCCGAGAACACCTTGCCGGCCCCGGTCAACACCACCGCATTGACCGACACGTCACGATCGATATCACGCCAGATATCCGCCAGCTCCGCATGCAGCGCGGCGTCGGCGGTGTTCATCTTGCCGTTGTCCAGCGTGACCCGCAGTACCTTCGGGTGCGGGCGGTCGAAGCGCAGGCGCGTGTAGCGCGTGTAGGGATCGGTCATGGGTGATTTCCTGGTACTGTTGTCATCGCGAGGTATAGCGCGACGAAGCAATCTGGTGCCTCCGAGGTACGAGATTGCTTCGTCGCTCCGCTCCTCGCAATGACGGTTACAGGCCGTCGAACAGCGCCGTGGTGATGTAACGTTCAGCAAACGATGGGATGATCGTCACGATCAGCTTGCCCGACATTTCCGGCCGCTTCGCCACCTTCAGCGTCGCCGCCAGCGCGGCACCGGACGAAATCCCGCCTGGAATCCCCTCCACCCGTGCCAGACGCCGCGCCTGCTCGAAGCTTTCCTCGTTGCCCACCTGGACGATCTCATCGATCAGCTTGGTGTCCAGCACCTCCGGCACGAAGCCGGCGCCGATGCCCTGGATGGGATGCGGGCCGGGTGCACCACCCGACAGCACCGGACTGGCAGTCGGCTCGATGGCGATCATCTTCAGGCTTGGCTTGCGCGGCTTCAGCGCCTGGGCGCAGCCGGTCAGCGTACCGCCGGTGCCGATGCCGGAGACGATTGCATCCACCTTGCCCTCGGTATCGTACCAAATCTCCTCGGCTGTGGTCTGCACATGGATCGCCGGATTGGCGGGATTGCCGAACTGATTCGGCATCACCGCGCCGGGTGTGGCGGCCAGTAGCTCGTTCGCCTTCGCCACCGCACCATTCATCCCCTTCTCGCGCGGCGTCAGCACTAGATCGGCTCCGAAATAAGTCAGCATCTTGCGCCGCTCGATCGACACGCTCTCCGGCATCGTCAGCACCAGCTTGTAGCCGCGCGCGGCGCACATGAACGCCAGACCGATGCCGGTGTTGCCCGAGGTCGGCTCGATCAGCGTGGCGCCTGGTGCCAGCTTGCCCGCCTCCTCCAGCGCCAGAACCATGCTGACGCCGATGCGATCCTTCACACTGGCGATTGGGTTGAAGAACTCCAGTTTCAGGCAGATGTCGGCGGTGATCCCCTCCTCGGCGGCGATCTTCGGAATGCGCACCAGGGGCGTGTTGCCGATCGTCTCGGCGATGCTGTCATAGATGCGCCCGCGCAGGGGGCGATCGAACTGCAGGGGCTTCGGTGCGGCCATGGGTGCGTCCCTCCGGGTCAGCGATTGGGCGCAGCATCACGACAAGCCGGGAGACGTCAACCGAGAGCAGGATTTGCCACGTCGCGGGCGTGAGAGGGAGGCGCCCGCTCCAACGGCGCGTGACGCAAGAACGGCGTGGGTGCGATGGCGCCGATGCCACGCGCACCACCGGCTGGGTCAGGTACGCCAGTTCGTGACGTGACCGCCACTCCGGCGCGACACAATTGATGATCAGCGACCGCCGCACGCCCCGGATCGGGCGTCGCGTGAAGCCGTGCCTGGTATCCGGCGCGGGCAGGAACATCAGCCCGGTGTTGAACGCGCTGGAGGCACGGCCGACCAGGTGCTGCGCGCTATCGTAAATGCCTGTGCCCCAGTGCACCGCATATGTGTGGTCCGACAGATAGATCAGCATGGTGAAGCGCTTGGCACCGTTATCGGTGTGCTCGCGAGCCGCGTGGTGATGGCGGTCATGCAGTCGGCGGGCAGGGCGGTAGGGTGGCCGCCACCCCAACGAATATGGCGGACCGGCAGGCGGCGGCCGATGGTGCCGGCCAACAGGCCGATCTCCCGCAGCAGAGTACGCGTGTATGTGATCAGAGGCTCCGTGCGATGCACCGTGGTGGTGTGGCGGCCGCAAAGCAAGCAGAGCTGCGCGCAGAATAGTACATGCAGATACAGCGATAGGGCCATGTCGGACGGCCGCGTTCGCAACCATTCCGCATACATGTCGGCGTCGACAGCGGTGGTGACGTGCGGCGCGCTGGGATCGCCGGTGTAGCGCGGCACAAGCTGGTCGTATGTCGCGATCAGGTCGGCGACGTTCATGGCACACAGGGTGCCTCAATCGTCCACCACCGCTTTGATCTGGGTCAAAGCCAATCCGCGCAAAGTTCGGACTACGACCGCCGCCGCGCGCAGGCCCGGCATGGCGAGTAAGGACCGGGGGCTGCTAGGCGGGCTCCGCTGCAGCCGCGATCGCGGCATTCAGCGCGCGCACGCCTGCACCGGGACCCTCGGGGTGGTTCCACACGCACCCGATCACCGCCAGAAAATCCGCGCCCGCCTGCACAAGCGGTGCGCAGTTCTCCGGCGTGATGCCGCCAATCGCGCAACACGGCAGCTCCATCAGCTCTGACCACCAGCGCAGGATTTCGGGATCGACCTGATTGGCCACCGCCTTGCTGGTCGACGGAAAGAACGCACCGAACGCCACGTAATCAGCGCCGTCCTCGCCGGCCTGCATTGCCAGGTCGCGGCTACCCTTGCAGGTCACGCCCATCGTCAGACCCGGGCCCATCAAGCGGCGCGCCTCGCGGGCCGGCATATCCTCCTGGCCGACATGCGCGCCGTCGCAACCGGTGGTTTTTGCCAGATCGGCCCGGTCATTCAGCAGAAACGCCACGCCGCGCGACTGGGTCATCGGGCGCAGCACATCGATCGCACGACGCCACACATCGTCGTCAACGTTCTTCAGGCGTAACTGCACCGCAGCCACATCGCCGCCATCCAGTGCCGCCGCCAGACGATCGGCGAATGGCACCGGATCCAGCGTCTCCGGCGTGATCAGGTAGACGCGGCAGCCCAATGGACCGCCGCCCGCCTGCCGCATCAGGCCTTGCCGAGATAGATGTCGATGATCTTGTTCAGCATCTCCAGCGCAGCTTCCTTCGGGCGCTGGAACGTGTTGCGACCGATGATCGACCCATTGGCGCCGCCATCGCGCAGGCCGCGCACTTCCTCATACACGCCGTCGAGGTCCTTCGCCTCGCCGCCTGAGAACACCACGACGCGCTTGCCGTTGAACGCGCACTGCATCACGTGCTCGACGCGCATGGCCATCGTGGACCCGTCGATGTTGGCGTAGCTCTTCTTCGCCGCCTCCAGGCTGATCACCGCGGTCGGCGGCTTCACCTTGATGATGTTGGCGCCCATCAGCGCCGCCATCTGCGCGGCATAGCCGCAGATATCCAGCGCGGTCTCGGCCGCCTTGTCGAGGTTTGGGCCGCGCGGATAGCTCCATACCACCACCGCGAGGCCGGAGGCCTTCGCCTCCTCCGTCAGCTCCCGCAGCTCCTCCATCTGGGCAAAAGCGTATTCGCTGCCCGGATAGATGGTGAAGCCGATCGCGGCGCAACCCAGACGCAGCGCATCCTTCACGCCGGCTGTGACCGCCTGGTCCTTGTTGGTGGCCAGGCTGTTGGAACTGTTCACCTTCAGGATCGTCGGGATCTGCCCGGCGAAGGTGTCGGCGCCCTGCGCGATCATGCCCAGCGGCGCGGCGTAGGCGTTTAGCCCGGCCTCGATGGCGAGCTGATAATGGTAATGTGGATCATAAGCCGGCGGGTTCGGCGCGAAGCTGCGGGCGGGGCCGTGCTCGAACCCTTGGTCGACCGGCAGGATCAGCACCTTGCCGGTGCCACCCAGTTTGCCGGTCGACAGGATGCGAGCCAGGTTGGCCTTCACGCCCGGCGGATCGCCTTCGTACCAGTCGAGGATTTTCTTGACCTTCTGGGTGACTCTCATGGGGGCGTCCTCTTCCAGTCTGTCCAGGATGATTTGCTGTCGTACTAGCGCAGCGGATCGTGTCTGTCATCGGGGCCGCCGCGCGCCTGCACCCAATCGTGAAGGCGGTGGTGGCTGGCGGGATCGGCCAGGTCCAATGCCTGGGGTCGTTCGGACAACAGAACGCCGCCGAGGCCGGCAACGATCACGGCCACGCGTTCGTGGCCCGGCGCGTCAGGATGCAGAACCAAATGCCGCAGACCGATGCGCAACGCCGCAACTGCTTGGCCGGACGCGCCGCCGCAATCCAGCAAATCGGCAATCAGCACCTGCGGAAATTCGGCGCGGATGATTCGCAGCAGCGCCTGCCACCAGCCACACCCGGCATACAGCGCCGCCCCTTCGCCCGACAGCAACGTGACCGGCCGGCCTGGCGCCAGCGCCCGCCGCGCATCAGCCAGGCTGTGGATCACCACTGCGGGAGGATCACGCCCGGTCACAGGTTCCCGATCACCGCTTGACGTTGCATCGAATGCCGGCTTTCAGTGCCTATCAGATTAGAGCATGGGAGACGGCCGACCATGGCGAGCGACAGCGAGGACCCGGACGGCGCCGCGACACGGCTGGAAGCCGCTCTGGAGCGAATCGCCGCGGCGGCGGCAAGATCACCGGCGCCGGTGATCTTGCCCGAGGTTGCCGCGCCCGCGCTGGTGACGATCCACCCCGAGGCCGTCGCGCGGCTCGACAGCCTGATCGACCGGCTGCGCGGTGCGTTGGCTGGCCGCGCGGGCTGAACCGGGCGAAGGAGCAGCGCATGCCCCAGGTTACGCTTCATATCAACGGCTTCTCCTACATGCTGGGCTGCAAGGACGGCGAGGAGGAGCATCTGCACGCGATGGCGGCCGAGGTCGACCGCCGGATCGATAGTGTCAAGAATTCGGCGGGTCCCAGCGGCGAGGCGCGCATGCTGGTGATCGCGGCGCTGCTGATGGCCGACGAGCTGCACGACCTGAAGAAGCACCCGGCATCGACGGCACCGGACGAGGCGGCGAAGCCGGACAGCAAGCTCGGCCGGCGGCTGGGCCGACTGGCCAAACGCGCGGAAGACATTGCGGCGGGGCTGGAGCATCCCTAAGTTGCATCGGCGGAGCTGCCGGGTGCGACAGGCAATACATCCCCTGGGCCAGTAAGCAACTCCCTCGGGAACTGGCTCTGTCGGGATCTTGGTCTCGGTATCTGGTGCCCACCTGCACAAGCAGGCTCTGGGAGGATGACACGCCACCGACCATGGCGGCTCCGCACAGTTTCCCTGATCTGACGGCGGCGAAGCGCGCGGCTCGCGAGGCGGCATTGGCTGCGCGTGCCGCGTGCGATCCTGCCTTGGGTGCGCTTGTCGCTGCGCATGTGCTGCGCGACTGCCCGCCACCGGCCGGCGCGGTGGTGTCCGGCGTCTGGCCGCTGCCGGGTGAGATCGATCTGCGGCCGCTGCTGGAGGAATTGCACGCGCGTGGGCACGCAGTGGTGCTGCCGGTGACGCCGCCGCGCGGCTATCCCCTGACGTTTCGCCGCTGGCAGCCGGGTGATGTCCTCATTCCGGAGCGATTTGGCACGATGGCTCCTACGGGCGAGGAAGCGAGTCCGGATTTTCTGCTGGCACCGCTGCTGGCGTTCGACCGGCATGGCCACCGGCTGGGCTATGGCGGCGGCTATTATGACCGTACCTTGGCGGCATTGCCCGGCCGGTTCGCGTTGGGGTTCGGCTTCGCGGCGCAGGAAATGGACGCGGTGCCGGTGGGCCCCACCGATATCCGGCTGGACGCGGTGGCCACCGAACGTGGCATCATCCGCTTCAAGGAGAGCTGAATGCGCATTCTGGTGCTGGGCGACGTTGTCGGACGTACCGGCCGCGACACTGTGGCAGCGTCCCTGCCCGGGCTGCGCGCGGCGTTACGCGTCGACCTGACGGTGGTGAACGCCGAGAACGCGTCGCACGGCTTCGGTCTGGGGCCGGACATGGCCGCGGCGTTGTTCGCCGCGGGCGCCGATGTGATCACGCTGGGCAACCATGCCTGGGACCGCAAGGAGATCATTCCGTATATCTCACAGACGCCGCGGCTGTTGCGGGCGGTGAATTTCCCGCCTGGTACGCCGGGGGCGGGCAGCGTGGTCGTGACGCTGTCGGATGGGCGCAAGGCGCTGGTGATGCAGGCGATGGGCCGCCTGTTCATGGATCCGCTGGACTGCCCGTTCCGCACCACGCAGGCGGAGCTGGCGCGGCATCGGTTGGGGGTGACGGTACAGGCGGTGGTGATCGATTTCCACGCCGAAGCGACCAGCGAGAAGATGGCCTTCGCGCATTCCTTCGATGGGGCCGCGTCGCTGATCGTGGGGACACACACACATTGCCCATCAGCGGATCACCAGGTGCTGTCCGGTGGCACGGCGTTTCAGTCCGACCTAGGAATGTGTGGCGACTATGACAGCGTGATCGGCATGGCGAAGGACGGTGCGGTGCTGCGCTTCTGGCAGAAGATGCCGGGTGAGCGGCTGGCGCCCGCCGAGGGAATCGCGACCGTGTGCGGGGTATTCGTCGAGACGGATGATGCCACCGGCCTGGCGCGGCGCATCGCGCCCGTGCGGCAGGGCGGGCGGCTGTCGCCGACCATGCCCGAGGGATAGGTGGTGCCTTGACTATATCGCTTCCAGCTGCGCCGCCGCACGCGGCCGCGGTATCGACGCCGCCATCCGCACGCGATCGCGCCCTTCGTCCTTCGCCTGATACAAGGCGGTGTCGACGCGCGACAGGATGCTGTCCACCGTATCCCCCGGTTGGAAATCCGCGACACCCACGCTGATTGTCACCCGTGTGCCATCATCCGGATCGAACAGCATCTGTGCCGCGATGCCGGCGCGCAACCGTTCGGCCTGTGTGCACGCCTCAGCCAACGGGCAATCGCGCATCAGCACGATCAACTCCTCGCCGCCCCAGCGGCATATTAGATCGGTCTTGCGCAGCAGTGCCCGCGTGGTGTTGGCCACTTTGCGGATCACGTCGTCACCACGCAGATGCCCATAGGTGTCGTTGATCCGCTTGAAATGATCGATGTCGAACAGCAGCACGGAGAACCGCCGCGTGCCCCGCCGCCGGCCACCGGTCAAATGCTCCAGCGCGGTATCGAACACCTGGCGGTTGGACAGCCCGGTGAGCTTGTCGGTGCTCGCCATCATATCCAGCTTGCGGTGGTAGATGGATATGGCCCACGCAACGATCGCCGCGGTCACAAAGATGATCAGCGAGCCAAGCCCGAGATTGGTCAGGAAGGAATGCCAGATGTCGCGCGTCGCTGCTGATTGGCGCTGCTCTACCACCACATACCAGCCAAGTTCCGGAATGAATCGGCTTTCCAGCAGGTAGGTCTCGTTATCGCGGCGGTATTCATACTGACCCTCAGGACCGCCAAGGATCTGCGTCGCGATGGTCTGCAGGCCGGCTAGATGGTGGATGTCACCGCCCTGCGCCGGCGCCCCGGCCGAGGCCACGGTGATCTCGCCGACCTTGTTGATGAAATAGACACTGCGCTGGAAGTTGTCGTGATACCGCTCGACGATGTGGCGCACCGCGTCGATGTTCAGGCCAACGCCGGTGGCACCCAGGAAATGCCCGTCGTCGTCCAGCACCCGGTAATTCACGAAGATGGTGACGGTCCGGTTGGAGGCTTCGTCGTGGTCGATGTTGATCTCGTACGGTGCCGTCATGGCCCGCACGCGGAAATACCAGACGTCGTCGGGATTGGTCTCGCTCACCACGCGCGGCGCGCCATTGAAATGGTAATACTGGTGGGTGCGCTCGGAGACCAGGAAACTGGTGAACACGCCGTAACGCTTGCGGATCGCCTCCAGATAGCGGGTGATCTGGTCGCGGTCCTGCTCCCCGTTCAGCAGCCAGTCCTTCAAGAACGTGTCGTTCGCCATCTGCGAGGAGATGAAGACCGGCCGCACCAGGTCGGCCTCGATCTCGGAATAGATGTTGCTGCCGGTCAGCGGCAGCTCGTGGTGCAGGATGGTGGATTTCAGCGCTGCCACGGCGTCGCGGTAGCTCAGGATGTTCGTCAGGGTGAAGCCCGCGACCAGAATGCAGACCACCAGGCCGATCAGTCGGAAACGCAGCCAGGCCGTCGCCGTCGGCATACCGACATCGTCCTTTCAAGTCCCAGGTCACGGCCGCGCACCGCCGTTTTTGGCCCCGTGTCCGGCCAAACATTTGGCGCGGTACGGTGTGCCGGATTAAACTCCGTCGATCAACCCAAGCCAACATATCAGGACCATGGCCGGACATTCTCAGTTCAAGAACATCATGCACCGCAAGGGCGCGCAGGACGCACGCCGTGGCCGGCTGTTCGCCCGGCTGATTCGTGAAATCACCGTGGCGGCCCGGCAGGGCCTGCCCGATCCAGCGTCCAACCCGAGGCTGCGGGCGGCCACGGCAGCGGCGCGGCAGGCCAACATGCCGCGCGACACGGTGGAGCGTGCGATCAAGAAGGCGGTCGGCGCCGGCGCTGGCGATGACTACGCCGAGGTGCGGTACGAGGGCTACGGCCCGGCCGGGGTCGCGGTGATTGTCGAGGCGCTGACCGACAACCGGAACCGAACGGCATCCGACGTGCGTTCCGCCTTCGGTAAGTATGGCGGAACGTTAGGAGAGACCAATTCGGTCAGCTTCCTGTTCAACCGGCTCGGCGTGGTGCGCTATCCGGCCTCGATGTCCTCGGCCGACGACATGCTGGAAGCGGCGATCGAGGCCGGGGCGGACAATGTCGAGAGCGACGCTGAGGCGCATGAGGTGACATCGGTGCCGGATGATTTCTTCGCCGTCCGCGATGCGCTGGAGGCACGGTTCGGCGCACCGGAAAGCGCCAAGCTGGAATGGCGGCCAATCACGACGGTGACGTTGGACGAAGATCGGGCGGCCAGCCTGCTGAAGCTGCTCGACGCGCTGGAGGAGAGCGACGACGTGCAGAACGTCTACGCGAACTTCGACATACCCGATGCGGTGATGCAACTTCTGTCAGCGTAATCGGCGGGCTATCGCCACCACAGCGCGGCCGCCAGCGCGAGCGCCAGCAGCGCCGAGACCCCCTGCCAGAACCGCAATGGCGCGCGCTCGTAGAGTGTCAGCGGCCGACGCGCCGGCGGCGGCGCATGCTCTGGCCCGGCCTCGAACTCGTGCGCCAGCCCCATCATGTCGGGGAAACGCTGCGCGGGATCCAGCGCGACGGCGCGGCCCAGCGCCGCCTGCAGCCAGGCCGGCAGATCGGGGCGCAGCGTCGCCATGTCGCGCGGTCGCGCTTGGCGCGGTGGGCTCGTCCCATCCGGATTGCCGTAGGGGAACAGTCCGGTGAAGGTGCGGAATAAAGTGACCCCTAGCGCGTAGACATCTGTCGCCACATTGCCGGCCTCGCCCTGGAACATTTCCGGCGCCATATAGGCCGTGGTGCCGGGGATGTTTGCCGGCGGGAAATCCTCCAGGCCCGGCAGGCGCACCACGCCAAGATCCAACAGCTTCAACGATCCGCCGCCCTCCAGCATCACGTTGTCCGGCTTGATGTCGCGGTGGATGATGCCGGCGCGATGCAAAGCCGCCGCGGCGTGCGCCAGCCGGATCGCGATGGATCGTCCCTGCTCCAGCCCCACCGCGGGCGCGCGCGCCAGCCGCGTTTCCAGCAGCTCCCCAGTGTAAAGCGGCATCACCGTGTACAGACAGGTCTGGCGTCCCGGCGGCAGCTCGATCACATGCGCCACCCAGGGGCTGGTGACCCGCGTACCCACCCAGGCCTCGCGCACGAAGGCGGCGTGGAACGTCTCATGGGCAGCCACTTGGGGCTTGGGGAACTTCAGCACCACGGTGCCGCCATCGACCTCGTCGATCGCGCCGAACAGCCGGCTGTAGCTGCCGTCCGACACCAGGACGTTCAGCACGAACCCGTCCACGGTGTCGCCCACCTGCGGCACCGGGATCAGCGGCAGACGACGGATCGCGCTGCCGACATCCTCGGACCGCGCGGTGGGCAGCGACACCACATCCATCACCAGCGCGGTGCAGTTATCGGTGCTGCCGGCTTCCAGCGCTGCCTCGACCAGGGTGCGGCTGGTCACCTCCGGGGCCGAACGCACCCGCAGGATGTCGGCGATCGTTTCGTCCACCAGCGAGCCGTGCACCCCGTCGCTGCACAGCACGAAGCGGTCGTGCAGCGCCACCGGGTGGCTGATGTAGTCCAGCCGCAGCTCTGCCTCGATGCCCAGCGCGCGGGTCAGCACGGGCGATGTGCCGCGGTCGTCGCGTATATGGTCGGTGGTCAGCCGCAGCACGCGGTCGCCGCTCAGCCGATAGGCGCGCGTATCTCCCACATGTAGCACATGCGCCAGTCGCCCGCGCAGCACCAACGCGGTGAACGTGCAGCCCATGCCCACCAGGTTTGCGTCCTGCCGCCCCTGCGCGTGGATCCAGGCATTCAGCGAATCGAGGATGCGGGCGCCGGCGCGACGCACCTCCATCGTTTCGGGTACATCCCAGAACCCGTCCAGGAAGCCGCGCACGGCAGTTTCCGCCGCGACGCGCCCCCCCTTGGCGCTGCCGATGCCATCGGCGATCGCGGCCGCCACATCGCGTCGTTCGGCGGCGATCTGTGCGCCCAGTACGGCGCCCACAAAATCCTCGTTACGCGGGCGCCGCCCGGCGGCCGTATGCGTGCCGATGCTGACCTGTGGGGTCGTGGGGTCGTCGGTCACGCCGCGCCCGCCCGGATCACGGCGGCAGCTTGCACGTGTCGTGCAGGAAGTAGCCGCCGGTGCTGGACGCGACGACGACGGTCAGCTTTCCCGTCTTCCGATCCATCGTGTAGTTCCACAGGTCCTTGGCATCGCGCCAGACGATTTCATCGTCGCTGATCTTGGCGGGATTGGTGTCCACCGTCGCGTGGTCGTAGTCGATGGAGATCTGCCACGTCATGCCGCTGGCCGGATTGGTGCAGAGGAGCACCGAGACACGCGGCGGTGATTGCGCAAGCGCGGACGGGACCAGGGCGGAGGTTGTCAGGGCGGCGATCATCGCCGCGACGTGCCGTGTCTGGAACATGATCCGATCTGCCTGCCGCCCGCCCCCATAATCGGATTCCTGGGCCTTGCAAAGCAACGCCATGGCGCGTGGTGGGTGGCCGTTGCCGCGTGCCATCACCCTGGTCGCCATACGGTCGGGATCGGCACCAGGCCGCCGCCGCAAGAAGCCCCCCACGCTGCGTTGTCCCACGGGACCCTGCATGCTCAATCGGTATGCAGTGCGCTGCTTTCGTAACCGCGAGAAAGAAGGACGGCCTGCTGCATCTGCGGGCAGTGCTGCCGCGGCCTGGCGAACGACCTATGTTGCCGTGGCAATCCAATCCGAGGGCCGGATCGTTGCTTGCCGCGCTGCTCCGGCGACCCAGGGACCAGGACCAGCACCTTAATAACGCCCTTATGCTGCCGGGCCGTGGCACGCATCTTGCTTTGATTTCGCCTGCCTTGGCGTCACGCGCTGTCGAATTGGCGTTGGCGAGTTGGGTGCCGCTGATCTCGAGGATGACGCCGCCGGACCATCGACAACAACGGAGGACCCTCCCTGTGCTTGTACCGTCACCAAAATGGCTCGATACAGGCGACAATGCCTGGCAGTTGGCCGCAGCGACATTCGTCGCGCTGCAGAGCATCCCCGGTCTCACGGTTCTCTACGGGGGCGTCGTCAAGAAGAAATGGGCGATCAATTCGGCATTCATGTCGATCTATGCGTTCGCCTCGGTCCTGGTCGTCTGGGTCCTGTTCGACTACAACATGGCGTTCGGACCACAATGGTTTCCATTCCTCGGGAAACCCGGGCCGGCGTTGGGCGCCGCATTCAGTATAGGACAGGCAACGATCCCGGCTGCCGCTTCGGGCATGCCGGACATGGCGTTCCCGATGGCAACGCTGGTTTACTTCCAGTTCGTCTTCGCAGCGATCACGGTGATCATCCTTGCCGGCTCGGTGCTCGGGCGCATGAGTTTCAAGGCCTGGGTGATCTTCTGCCCGGTGTGGATGACCCTGGTCTATACCGTCGGCGCATTCAGTCTATGGGGTGGCGGCTGGCTGGCGACCTTGGGCGTGGCCGATTTCTCCGGTGGCTATGTCATTCATCTCGCCGCCGCCAGTTCGGGCTTCGTTGCCGCGGCCATGGTCGGTCCGCGTCTGCAACAAGACCGTGAGCACTTCCCGCCCAACAGCCTGCTGATCACCCTGGTGGGTGGCGGCATCCTGTGGCTGGGGTGGAACGGCTTCAACGGCGGTGACCCGTATTTCGCCAACGCCGATGCCGGGCTCGCGGTGCTGAACACCAACACCGCCACCGCCTGCGCCGTGCTGGTCTGGACCCTGCTCGATAAGATGGCCTACGGCAAGCCGTCGGTCATCGGCGCCGTCAATGGCATGATCGCCGGACTCGTTGCGATCACGCCGGCGGCTGGTTACGTCAGCGGCTGGGGCGCTCTCATCATCGGTATCGTGGCCGGGATCATCCCCTGGATGAGCATGAACTGGCTCCAGAAGACCAAGCTGATGATGAAGGTGGACGATACACTGAGCGTGTTTTCCACCCACGGCGTGGCCGCGATCTGCGGTGGTCTGTTGACCGGTATCCTCGCCACCCCCGACGTGCTGGAATATATCGGCACCGACAAGGACGCACCGGGCGTCAGCGTCACCGGTCTGCTGTATGGCAATCCCGGCCAGCTGCTGCTGCAGGCCGAGGGCGCGGTGTTCATCATCGTCTTCAACGTGGTCATGACCTTCATCATCCTGAAGGTGATCTCCTGGATCACGCCGCTGCGGATGGATGATGCCACGCTGAAGATCGGTGACGATGCTGTGCACGGCGAGACCGCCTACGCGATCGGCGCTGAAGGCGAGTAACCGAGGCTGACGTGGCGAGGGCGGGGCGGGCAGGTTGCTCGCCCCGTTGCGCGTACGGGTTGACCCAGATCGCTTCTACGGCAGCGCGTCGAGGGTGTTGGCTGCGTGCGTGACCGCCGAGGACCAATCCCCCAGCGCGGATTGGCGAAACAGCCGCACTGTTGGATACCAGGGCGTGGCACCGCGCCCAAAGAGCCAACCCCAGTCTGGCGCGAAGGGCAGCAGCAACCAGACTGGCCGCCCCATCGCGCCGGCCAGATGCACCACACCTGTATCCACGCTGATCAGCAGGTCGAGTGCGTCCAGCACCGCCATCGTGTCGTCGAACCCGCGTCGCTCCGGTGCCAGATTGAACAACGGTGCGCGCCCGAAATACTGCCCGACCTGTGCCTGCGCAGGACCTTGCTGCAATGACAGCAGTGCCACACCAGGCTGCGCCGCGAGCGGGCTCAGTCTCGCCAGACTGGCACTGCGCTCTCGGTCGCCGGTGTGCGCGGTGTTGCCGGCCCCGATCAGGCCGACACGGCGATGATCGCGTGGCAGCAGGGCATCCAGTCGCGCGCGCCGGGTTCGCGCGCAGGTAAGGGACCGGTGCCGGAATGCAGTCCAGCCGCGTGCCGGCGAGCATCGGAAGGCTGCCGAGGGGCGCGAAGCAATCGCAGCGTGGCGCCTGATATCATTGTTGAACCAGGTGCGTGATGTCTGGGAACAGCCGGAGGATCGGCCACATCTCGCTGGGACAGCACAGCGCCAGCTCGGCACAGCGCGCGGGGGCCTAGGGGATGTAGCGCGCGAACTGGATGACGTCGCCGCGGCCCTGGTCGGCGAACAACAGCAGCCGTCCGTTTGGCAGCGGCGCGCCATCCCAGCGCGGCATATTGTCGGGCGGGATGCCGCCGGCGGTGCCCGGCAGGCGCGGGCGCCACTCCATTATTCGCGCCAGCCGCCATCGAAATCGCCCATGAGCAATAAGGCCGTCGCGCGGGCGAAGTGTGCCGTGGCCAGGTCGGGCGTCAACGCGATGCCTGCTCGGCGGCGGCGCGCATGGCCCCGATATCGCCCACGCAGCCATGCGCCGCGGAGAGCTCGCTGTGCGCGATGGCGCGGTGCGAGGTGCACCGCGCGTTGGGCCGCCGCCAGCGCCTCGTCGTAGCGCCCGAGCTGGCGATACAGGTCCCAGGCGCGGCGATAATGCGCGGCTGTGTTGGGGTCCTGCGCGATCGCCGCCTCGACATCGGTCAGGGTGGCTTCGAGGAGGCCGGCAGCACGGGCCGGATCGGATTGACGTGTCATCGCAATCGCCATGTGCCGTGCGGTCGCCCCGGCGTATACCAGCACAAGACAAGAACGGAGACCGAGTCGCATCATGGTCAGGTTGCTGGGGATCGATCCCGGGCTGCGCTTCACCGGTTGGGGGGTGATCGAGGCCGACGGCAATCGGCTGCGGCACATTGCTGACGGCGTGATCGCCACTGATGCCACCGCCCCGGTGCCGACGCGGCTGAAGTTATTGCACGACGCGCTGGCCACGCTGCTGGCGGAGCTGCGACCGGATGAGGCGGCGGTCGAGGAGACCTATGTCAACCGCAACGGCGCGGCGACGCTGAAGTTGGGGTACGCCCGTGGCGTTGCGTTGCTGGCACCGGCGCTGCTGGGCATTCCGGTCACCGAATATGGCGCGAAATCGGTGAAGTCCGCGGTGGTGGGCACAGGCGGGGCCGAGAAAGAACAGGTGCAGATGATGGTGCGCCGGCTGCTGCCGGGCGCGATAATCCGGCGCGCCGATGCCGCCGACGCGCTGGCCGTCGCGATCTGTCACGCCCACCACCGGGCGAGCCGGTTGGCCTGGGGGCGGCCGGCCGGGTACGCTGGTGCGGTGCGATGACAACCCCGGGGCAGCTTGTGCGGCGCACAATTCGCTAGCGTTATTGATTCAGATCAAGGCGCATTGATCGCGGCGGGTTGACCCGAGTAACCTAGCGCCTGACTTGAGACTACCGGGACCCGCGTGCCGACCGCCGTTGATTCCGAACGACACGATTAAACTCGGGCCAACGGCCGGGGCTGAACACGCCATCACGCTCCACACCCATCAGGGAAGCAGGGAGAGAAGATGTTCACGCAAATCGTCGATCCGGTAGGTAATCTCGGCCTGACCTGCCTGGTGGCTCTGATCCCCGTGGTGCTGTTGCTGCTGCTGCTCGCGGTGTTCCGTATGTCGGCGTGGCTGGCGGTGCTGATCGGGTCCATCGTCACCTTCGTATTGGCCGCCTGGGTCTGGCAGATGCCGCTCGACACCGGTGCACGCGCCTACGTCTACGGGTCGGCAACCGGCGTGTGGAACGTCGATTGGATCACCTTTTGGGGCCTGATCCTGTTCAATACCCTGAATATCAGCGGCGTGTTCGAGAGCTTCCGCCGCTGGCTGGTGTCACAGGGCACGCTCGACATTCGCGTGCAGACGATGCTGTTCGCCTGGGCTTTCGGTGCGCTGCTCGAAGGGCTGGTGGGCTTTGGCTATCCTTGGGCCGTGGTCGCGCCGATCCTGATCTCGCTCGGGTTGTCGGACCTGGACGCGATCCGCGTCGCCGCGATCGCCAACAACGCGCCGGTGTCCTATGGCGCGCTGGGTGCGCCGATCATCGCGCTGGCCGCGGTGACCGGCTATCCGCTGTTGGCCCTGTCTGGCTCAGTCGGAACGGTCGTCGCGGTGCTGGCGCTGTTGCCGCCCTGGGTGCTGATCTATCTTGTTGCGGGGAGGGAAGGGTTCCGCGACGGCTGGCCGCTGGCGATCGTGGGATCGTTGGGCTACGTGCTGGGACAGTGGCCGGTGGCCTTCTTCTTCGGCCCCTATCTGCCGGATATCACCGGGTCCATCGTTTGCTTCTGTGCGCTGCTGCTGCTGCTGAAGGTCTGGCGGCCGGCGCGTATCCTGGGCCATGGCGGCACGCCGGTGAGCGCGGCGCAGCTGGAAGCGGCCGAGACCAGTGACCATGGGCTGACCACCGGCGAGGTGGTGCTGTCCTGGATGCCGTTCGCGGTGCTGGTAGTGGTGGTCGCGGCCTGGACCGGGCCATGGTCCAACTTGCCGGCGGTTGGCTGGTTCTCGGCCCAGGTACAGGCGCTCGCGCCCGAAACGAAATCGACAATCACCGCGGCGTTCAAATTTGCTCCCTGGATCGGCGGCAGCGCCATCCTGGCGGCGTGGCTGATCGTCGCGGTGCTGCTTGGGCTGGCCGGGCGGCTGAAGCCGAGCGATGTCGGCGCTGTGTTCTGCAAGACCTTCCGCCAGATGTGGGGGGCATTGCTGGTCGGCGTGTTCATCTTCGGACTGGCCTACGTGTTCAACTACTCCGGCATGGCGTCCTCGCTGGCGAAGGGCTTCTCTTATCTTGGCACCTGGTTCATTGTCGTGGCACCGCTGCTCGGCTTCATCGGCGTGGCGCTATCGGGATCGAACACCTCGACCAACGCGATGTTCGGCAAGTTCCAGGCGCTGGTCGGGGTGCAGCTCGGTTTCCCGCCGCTGCTGTTGCCGACGCTGAACTCGGTCGGCTCGGAGATCGGCAAGCCGATTGCGCCGCAGACCGCGAGCGTGGGTGTGTCGACCAGCAAGTTCGTCCGCGCCGAGGGGGAGGTGATCCGCCACAACTTCGGCTGGACCCTGGTGCTGTTGGCCTACCTGATCGTGATCGGCGTCGCCTTCTACTTCGTCAATCCGGCCTTGCTGCGGATTGGCTAGGCCGATGCGCGCCGCGAGGTCACCGGGATGTCGGTGACCTCGCAGCGCGGGCGTCACGCCGTAACGGTTGGGTGAACCAACAGCGTGCGCACCTGATCGATCGCGACAGCCGCTGCGTCGCGCAATGCGTCGCCGCTCGCGCTGCTGATTGGATGCGGAATGATCGCGAACTTGTAGTCGGCGAAGCCCAATACGCGCGCCATCAGCTCTGCCGCACTGACAAAACGGGTCGTCATCACCGCCATCGCGGGGATGCCCAATCGTTCCGCTGTGATGCCGTCGTGCAGACTGCACGATGAGCAACTGCCTCAGTCTCCGATGCCGGTGACGACAGCCTGCCAACGGCGCAGCTCGTCGACGATGTGCGCGTCGGCTGGCGCGCTGTAATTGGACTTCGTACGGCGGATCACCTCGGCAACACCGAATTCTTCACGCAACATCCGATCGAGATGTGCGAAGAAGCCATGCGTGCCTTCCTTGCCGTTGGAGATAAACCCGACGGTCGCACCCGCGAGCGACGCCACGCGCGGTGCGAGTACACCGAGCGGCGGCGTTGTTTCGTTGCTCGGATCGAGGACTCGCAGGACCATGGCGTTAGCTCACTACGCGGGCGGACCGCAGTCAACGCAGGCGCCGATCGGCAACGTCACGGCGATACTCTTATTGCCGAGCCATGGCGGGATCACTGCGCCGAAGCCGCCGGCCGGACCACCCGCCGCGACGATCAGCAGCCGGTCGGGCGATTCCAGTGCGGCATACTCCGTGTCGGCCTGGTCGCGCACGACGGCGCGCTTGCCGACCTCGGCCCACTCACCACGGCGGACGCGGGCGCGCACATGGATGAACGTCGCGATATCAGTCTTGCTCCAGCCGGCGGCCTGCAGGTGCTCGCGCAACTGCTTGGGGATGATCAGCGCATAGTTGCCGGCCCAGATCGAATAATGCCGCATGTTGGCGCGCATCTCGGCGGCAAAGGTTTCCAGGATCTCCTCGGGGTCGGTGGTCCATTCGTTCATGATCTGGCGCGGCGCACCCGCGGCCAACACCGTGACGGCGGAGACCTCTGGCGGTAGCCCGCGCTGGACGTGCAGCGGATTCCAGGTGGTGTCTTCCTCGTCCTCGGCGATGCAGTAGCTGAATTTGCCGGGATGGCCGAGGGTGGAACGATCGATGCCGCCGGGCCGCACCTCCAGGATATTGATCAGCGCCAGACGGATGGCGCGGCCGATCACCGCGGTGGCGCGATCGGCGTTGCCTAGCGCGTTGAAGGTGCCGGCGGCGCCCAGCTCGCGACGGATCGGCCCGTTCAGCACGATCAGCACGGCGCAGCCGCCGGTCGACGACGTCGCACCGTGCAGCAGGAATTCCGGCTGCAGCATCGCGGTGACGGCGGTGACCACGACCGGGAAGTGCATCGGCAGGCAGCCGGCCATAACGGCATTGATCGCGAGCTTCTCCGCCGTGATCGGCACGGCACGAACGGGTTCGATGCCGAGCAACTGATCGGGCGGGGTCATCGCCCAGTTGAGGCAGGCGGCGACGGCGTGTTCCGTCGGCGGCACGATCGGCAGGCCGTCGGTCCAGCCATTGGCGTGGTACAGCTCCTGCGCCGCCGCGATGTCGGGAACGGGGTAGGTCTTGGCGGCAAGGGGCATGGGCGGGGTCCGGTGGCCTGAGCTCTGGGCTCGCTGCGGAGATCGCTAGGCGCTGGCGCCTGGCACGGTCAACCCCGGCTCGCACGCAATGGTATCACGCCCCTCAACCACCGCTTCGCACCTTGCCCCCCCTTGCGCTAGACCGGCCGGATGCTCGCCACTCCGCCCGCCGCCGGTGCGTCCCCCGTCATGGTGCAGTGGTTCGCCGCCAAGGCGGACCACCCAGACGCGTTGTTGTTTTTCCGCATGGGCGACTTCTACGAGCTATTCTTCGCCGACGCCGAAGCCGCCGCCGCCGCCCTCGATATCGCGCTCACGGCCCGCGGCGAACACGCCGGTGCCCCCATCCCGATGTGCGGGGTCCCGGTGCACACCGCCGACCTTTACCTCGCCCGCCTGATCCGCCGCGGCTTTCGCGTCGCCGTGGTCGAGCAGATGGAAAATCCCAAAACCCGGACCACCAAGGGTCCGATCCGCCGCGCCGTCGTCCGCCTGATCACGCCCGGCACGCTGACCGAGGACGCTCTGCTCGAGGCCGGCCGCCCAAATCTGCTGCTGGCATTGGCCCAGATGCGCGACGGGCTCGGGGCCGCCTGGCTCGATGTGTCCACCGGATTGTTCGAGACCGCCGCGCTGGCCGAGGCGGACCTCCTGGCCTTACTGGGCCGCCTGGACCCGGCCGAGATCCTTGCCCCCACCATCCTGCCACTGGGCGACTGGTCCAGCCACCGCGCGCCAGAAACGGTGCCTTCACCGCCGCTGGTGGCCCGTCGCCGCGTCGCCGAATCCTTTGGCGCCGCCAGCCTCGAGGCCTTCGGCAGCTTCACCGACGCCGAGGCGGTCGCGGCCGCCCTGGCGCTCGACTACGTCCGCGCCACCCAGGTCGGCGCCCTGCCGCGTCTTGCCCGCCCGGTGCCGCAGGGTGATGGCGGCACGCTGGCGATGGACGCTGCCACACGCGCCAGCCTGGAACTGCTGCGCGGCCGCGACGGCACCGAGCAGCACACGCTGTTCACCGCCATCCAGCGCACACTGACCGCGCCCGGTGCGCGGACATTGGCGCAATGGCTCGCCGCCCCACTCACTGATCCCGCCGCGATCGCCGCGCGGCAGGACGCTTGGTCCTGGCTGCTGGCCAATCCCGCCGCCACCACCGCGTTGCGCCCGGCGTTGCGCACCGCGCCCGACATCGCCCGTGCACTGGCCCGTCTGTCGCTGAACCGTGGCGGCCCGCGCGACCTGGCCGCGCTGCGCGCAGGCGTGCGCGCTGCCCACGAAGCTGCCATGACGCTGGATGGCCCGCTACCTGCCGCGCTCGCCCACGCCCGCGCCGCGCTGGCAATCGATCCTGATCTGCAACGCACGCTGACGGACGCCCTGGCCGATCCGGCCCCGCATCGACTGGAAGACGGCGGCGCCATCCAGCGAGGCTACGACGCCGAACTCGATGACGCGCTCGCCCTGCGCGACGGCAGCCGCCGTGTGCTGACCCAGCTCCAGCTCGACTACGCCCAGCGCTACGGCGTCACCGCGCTGAAAATCAAGCATCACGCCCAGCTCGGTTACGTTATTGAAGCCCCCGCTGCCGCCGTAGAACGGCTGCGCGATTTTCCTGAACTCACTCTGCGCCAGGGCATGGCCAATGGCGCGCGCTTCACCACGCCCGACCTGTCCGACCTCGATCGCCGCATCGCCGAAGCCGGCGAACGCGCCGCCGCGCGCGAGCGCGTGGTATTCGCCCATCTGGTGAAGGTCGCGTTGCTTCACGCTGAACCGCTTGCCGCCTGCGCCGACGCGCTTGCTGTGCTCGACGTGGTGCAATCCGCTGCGCGCCTCGCCGAGGGCGGTACCTGGTGCCGCGCGCTAGTCACCGATGATGAAAGCTTCGACATCCGCGCCGGTCGTCATCCCGTGGTGGAAGCCGCGCTCGCTGGCTCGGCTGCCTTCGTGCCCAACCAATGCGACCTCTCGCCCGACCGCCGCGTGCTGCTGCTCACCGGCCCCAACATGGCCGGGAAGTCAACGTTCCTGCGGCAGAACGCTCTGATCGTCGTGCTCGCCCAGGCTGGCCTGCCGGTGCCCGCGGAAACCGTTACCATCGGCGTGGTCGATCGGCTGTTCTCCCGCGTCGGTGCGTCCGACGATCTCGCGCGCGGCCGCTCCACCTTCATGGTCGAAATGACCGAGACCGCTGCCATCCTGCACCAGGCCGGACCGCGCTCACTGGTGGTGGTCGACGAAATCGGTCGCGGTACCGCCACGCTCGACGGCCTGGCGATCGCCTGGGCGGTTCTCGAAGCCCTGCACGGAGCGATCCGCTGCCGTACCATTTTTGCCACACATTTCCACGAACTTGCGGAGCTGGCCGACCGGCTGCCGCGCATGCGGCCGCATACGATGCGGGTGAAGGAATGGAAAGGATCGGTGGTGTTCCTGCACGAGGTGGCCGAAGGCGCCGCCGGGCGAAGCTGGGGCGTGCATGTGGCGGAACTCGCCGGTGTGCCCGCGCGGGTGGTGAAACGCGCGGCGACGCTGCTGACCTCGCTGGAAAAGCACGGCGGCCCGCTGGGTGCCGCCGGCGCACCACTCACCGCGCTACCGCTGTTCGCGAGCCCGCCACCGGCTGGGCTCTGCGAATCACCGCCCGATCCCGTCGCCGACGCCGTGGCGGCGTTGGACCCCGACCGCATGTCCCCGCGCGAAGCGTTGGAGGAACTCTACCGCCTGCGGGCGCTGCTGCGCGGCAACAGTGCATGAAATTGGCAGCCACCTGTCCCGCCCCGTGGGAGAGCCATGCCCTGACATCGCTTCCAGACAGCAAGAACAGGCCCTAGCATCGCAGCCATGCTGAGCCCTGCCACCCTGCCGAAGGCTGCCGACGTCGCGCCAAGCGCCATCATCGATGCGCTTGCCGCGCTGGGCGCGGCCGACCCGAGGGATGGAAAAGTGCCGCGGGATGCCGCCCTTGGCGTGTTTCGCCGCCATCTCGCGCGCATTCAGACCCATGTGCAGCATGCGTTTGAGCAAGAGCAGATCAACGGTTTGGCCGCATCGCGCATGCTCGGCAAGCTGGTCGACGGGTTGATCCGTGCGCTGCACGATTACGCCGTCGAACAGCTCGGCGAGCCGCAGGCGCTCTCGGTCGCGGCCACCGGCGGCTACGGCCGCGGTACGCTGGCGCCGTTCAGCGACATCGATCTGCTGTTCCTTACCCCCGACGCGCCCCGTGCGCACACGCTGCAGGTCGTCGAGTACATGCTCTACTTCCTGTGGGACCTTGGCCTGAAGGTCGGCCACGCCACGCGCTCGATCGACGAATGCCTGACCGAGGGCGCGAACGACACCACCATCCGCACCGCCCTGCTCGACAGCCGCCACATCGCCGGTGACGCGGAGCTGTTCGGCGCCTTCCACGCCAGCTTCCGCGCTGCCTGCAAGGAAGCCGGTGCGGCGGGCTATATCGCTGCCAAGCAGGCCGAACGCGAGGTGCGCCACCGCCGCTATGGCGACAGCCCTTACGTGGTCGAACCGAACGTCAAGGAGGGCCGTGGCGGCCTGCGCGATCTGCAAACGCTCTACTGGATCGCGCGCTACGTCTTCGGTACCGAAACGATGGGCCAGCTCGCCGAAGTTGGCGGCGTGTTGTCACCGTCCGAAGCCCGTCACGGCCGACGGTCGTGGGAATTCCTCTGGACCGTCCGCTTCCACCTGCACTATGTCGCCGGCCGCGCTGAGGAACGCCTGACCTTCGATCTGCAACCCGTCGTCGGCGCTCGCATGGGTTACACGCGCCACGGCAGGCAGGACGGTGTCGAGCGTTTCATGCGCCACTATTTCCTGACGGTTCGTGAGGTCGTCCGCCTGACCCGCGTGGTCGAGCCCGCCATCCTGCGTGCCGCGCTCGGCCCGCCCGCGGTGGCGGCGGAAACCGATCCCGCGCTGCGTGCCACCGGTTTCGTGCTCGCCGAAGGCAAACTGCTGGCTGCGCCGGGCCGTGAATTCGAACGCGAACCAATCCAGATGCTGCGCATTCTGCAGGTCGCGCGCGATCGCGGGCTGGAACTGCATCCGCTGGCGATCCATTCGCTCACCCGGAACGAACGCGGCGCCGTCAAGCTGCGCGGCGACAAGGAAGCTGCCACGCTGTTCATGGACCTGCTGTGTGGCCCCGACAGCGAACATACCCACGCTGATGGCGCCCGCTGGCTGTCGGTGTTGAACGAAGCCGGTTTCCTCGGCCATTACCTGCCAGATTGGGGCCGCATCGTTGGGCAGATGCAGTTCGACACCTACCACGTCTATACCGTCGATGAGCACACCATCGCCGCTGTTGCCGTGCTGAACCAATTGGAACGGGGCGAACTTGCGGAAATCGCACCCATCGCCAGCAATTTGATCGAGCAGGTGCAATCCCGCCGTGCGCTGTACGTCGCGATGATCATGCACGACATCGCCAAGGGCCGCGGCGGCGATCATTCCCAGATCGGTGCCGAACTGGCCCTCACGACCGGCCCGCTTCTCGGTTTGACCCCGGAAGAAACTGAAACAGTCTCCTGGCTGGTCCTGCACCACCTGCTGCTGACCGACATCGCCTTCAAGCGCGACATCGACGATCCCAAGATTATTCTGGACCTCGCCGACGTCATCCAATCGCCCGAACGCCTGCGCCTGCTGTTGGTGCTCACCGTCGCCGACATGCGCGCGGTGTCCGCCAAGGTGTGGAACGGCTGGAAAGCCACGCTGCTGCGCGAACTGTACCAACGCGTCTCTGAAGTGCTCGCCGGTGGTCTCGCCACCACCGAACGCGACGTACGCGTCACGCGGGCCAAGGAGGCTGCCGCAACTCTGCTCAGCGACTGGACGGCGGAAGAGATCCAGCACTTCACCGCGCTCGGCTACCCCGGTTACTGGCTTTCGTTCGACCCCGAAACCCACGCCCGACACGCCCGCCTGGTGCGCGACGCCGAGGCTCGCAAGGCCCCGCTCACCGTCGACACCCAGCCGCTACCCGCCCGCGCGGTGACGGAAGTCACCGTCTATTGCACCGACCACGCGGGCCTGTTCAGCAAGATCTCCGGCGCGCTGGCCGTCGCCGGTGCCTCGATCGTCGACGCGCGCATCCACACGCTCACCAGCGGCATGGCGCTCGACACGTTCTGGATTCAGGACGCTGCCGGGGGTGCGTTCGACGCCCCTCACCGCCTCGCCAAACTGTCCGTACTCATCGAGCAAGCCCTCTCCGGCCGCCTTCGCCTGCCCGCGGAAATCCTCAAAGTCTCGAAACTCCTTCTCGGCCGCCGCACCCGGGCCATCAACGTCCCGCCTCGCGTGGTCATCGATAACCACGCCTCCAACTCCTACACCGTGGTGGAAGTGAACGGCCGCGACCGCCCCGGCCTGCTGCACGACATGACCGCCGCGATCTCGGAGCAAGGTCTGCAAATCGCCTCGGCCCACGTCACCACTTACGGTGTCCGCGCTGTCGACGTCTTCTACGTCAAGGACATCTTTGGCCTGAAAGTCGAAAACGAGCGCAAACTGCAACAGTTGCGCGACGCTCTGCTCGCCGCGCTGGCCAATCCCGACGAAGCCGAAGCCCCCCCGATCACCCCCCGCAAGCGCCGTCGCGCCGCGTCGTAACCGCCGGCGCTGAAGGAAAGTCAGGGCTCCGCCCTGAAACGCGCCAGGGGATGCTGTCGCCTGGACCCCTGCCAAAGGCGGAATCTCTGGCCTGCGTCCGTTTTGGTCGTGTGGGGGCGGGCGCCCACCGTGCTGCTGAACCGCCCGTGCTGGCGCCACCCCCGCACGACCAACCGAAGGGTTCCAAGGGCTGTGCCCGTGGCGGGAGCCCAGAAGGCAGCGCCCTCTGGTGGGGTTCGGGGCAAGGCCCTGACCTTCGATCAGCGCAGGGCGGTGGTAAATTTGTGCAGGGCGCTGGCGTCGAGTTGGGAGATGCGTTCGATGCTGACGCCGAGCTGGGTGGTGAGCTGGTGCAGGGTATGGGCGTCGTTCGGAGGTGCGTCGTGGCGGGCCAGGAAGACGGTGTGTTCGCGCCGACCGGGGATTGTGGCCGCCAACGCGATCATCGCGTCGTCTGCGTGAGCGCGGGGTACGGGGCGGGTCCCACGGCCGTTCCGCCACAGGCTTTCGGCGACTTCGGCCTGTGACAGGCCGATGCGGGCCGCGATGCGGGCGACCAATTCCTGTTTGCTGGCGGGAACGGCATCGCGCAGGCAGCCGGCGCGGGCGTCGGCAAGCAGTTGGTCCGCGGTCGCGCCAGCGTCCGCCGAGCCGCATCCGTGGATGCGGGCGCACGGGGGCGGCCGGGGGACGCTGATCCAGCCGTGATTCCGGACGCGATGGCCGCCGGGCGTCGCCGCGGCACACCACACCGGGGCTGTCTGTCGCGCACCGAGCGGAGCTTTGCGTCACGCCGTTCTCCTAAGCGTGGCGAGGTGTCGACGCCTGCTCCCCTCTATGACATCTGTGCTGCCCCGACGGGTGTCGGTGGCAGACGCCCCTACCCAGACATCCGGGTGGCCTGGCTGGAGCTGGGCGGCTGGCGGTCGCGGTGCCGGTGGCCTGTGCTGGGCTGACCCCGCGTGGTGAGATCGCTACCTGCGCGTGAGAACATCGGCGTGGCGTGGTGGATGGGCCATATCATGGCAGTCCCGCCAGGATCACTTTCACCGGCCCGGCCCGCGATGTGCGCTTCTAACAGGCGGCGCTCGATGGTCAGCTCAATGAGGTTGCCCCAACCCCCAGTCTGGGGGACTGCCGGACCAGGGCGGCGAAGATGGGACGATGGGCAGCAGGGCAGTATCGTCGGCCCTGGCGGCGTGGTTTGGCACGCAAGGCCAAGTGATAGCCACGCGGGCGCCGACGGCGATCGAGACGATGCTCGGCGTGACCTGCGTGCTGTTCCTGGGACGGCAGGGCGGGAGGAGATGGGGTGCGCCATTCTGTGCCACGGCCCGATCGCGGCGGCTCTGCCTGCCGCATTCCCACGCGTCGATGTCGCGCTGCTTCTGGCACCCGCACAGCAGGGCGCCCTGGCGGTGGTGCTGGCGGCTGAGCAGCTGGTGTTGTGCGAGACGCGGCGCGATGACAGGGCCTCGCCGTGTTGGCGCGCCGGTGGCTCACGCAGGAACCCGTGCTGATCCGGTTCGATGGTGAGACGCCACGGATCACGCCATACGTTCCAGGGCCGCCCCCAGGCCTGGCGGACGCGCAGATGCAGTGGATCGCTACATCGAAACCTACGAGCACCTATGCGTGCGTGATGCCTATTGCGATGGAGAAACCGGCGCGCTGATCGTGGTGACGCAGGGGGCCGACGAAAAGCTCTGGCGCCACAGTGTCGATGAGGTTTTCCCGACTTGGTAAGCCCGCATTCGATCAGCGTGCGCCTTATCCAATGCTGGGGCAATTTCGAAAAGGACTTGCATTACAACGGCTTTGATTGCCTGGAAGTGGCCAAGTGGCGTGCGGCACAGGCTTGCAAGCGTCACGTTGTCGGTCGGAAGGGGCTGGCAGCGACTCCGCCAATAGGCAAGGGTCAGCACGATAACAGCCCGGTGCATGCGCGAGCGAGGTGGAGACTTGGCGCACGGCGCGAGTTGCGGCTGCCGGGGTGTCGCCGCCTGACCGGCCTGTGGACCCGCCCGAGCGGCTGGCCGGGGATGCCGCCGGTCGCAATCGCCGCGGCCCCGGCGGCTGTGCCTCTACGCGCCGGCGCGGTGCCGTTCGGTGATCTGGTCGATCGGCGGTTTCCCGGGGCAGCATATGACATCGATGAGGCCGCTCGGTGCCTCGTGCAGGGGCGCTCAACCGCCACCGTGTTCCATGCTATGCGCATCATCGTGCGGGGGCTGGACGCCTATGCCGCGTGGCGCGGCGAGCCCAATCCGCCGATGTGCTGTGGCGAGCAACGTTGGCGCACGTTGCCGCGCTGGATAGGTGACGATCAGGCGACGACCGAGCTGAGCGCGGCGCTGGATGCGGGGCGTGTGGCCTGGCGTGGGGCGTCATTGCAGGTGGGGTCGAAATATACCGAGGCGGAAGCGCAGCAGATTCCTGTCCAGATGGATCGTTTCACGCGATGTCTGGCCGCGTTGTGCGATGAGGACGGCGTACACCTGCCAGCGAGCTGGACGACGACGCGCGATAGGGTGCGTCAGCTCGCGTCGGACCGCACGTCGATTGTTGCCTGCCGTCGCAAGGTCTGTTGCAGCTGCCGCGAGGCCAGTTCTGCCCGCTCCTCGATGATCTGCTGGCGGAGCTGCTGCGGGTTTTCGGTGCCCATATTCTTCTGCTCACGGGTGCAGACCGACAGCACCATGATGCCATCGCCGGCAATCAGCGGTTGGCTGGCCTGACCGAGCGGCATGGTCGCCAGCATTTGCCGGAAGGCTGGCGGGTTGGCGTTTTCCAACCGGACCTCACCCGGATCGGCTGGGCGACCGGGCGATGGGTTGGCTTTCGCCACCGCATCCATCTGATCACAGGTATGCACGCTGGCACTGATGCCGCGCGCTTTTTCCAGTGCTTGCCGCTGCTGTTCGGTCGGTGCCTGTGGGTTCAGGGGTGTGGTGAATGGCAGGAAGATCTCGCGCAGCGTCAGTGCTGTGCCCATGTCATTGCCGATTTCGCGTTTGCCTTGCAGCGTCACGATGTCGAATCCACCCGGCACCTTAATTGGGTTGCTCACCGCGCCCGCGGGCATTTCGGCAATGATGCGCGCGACGGTGGGATCCATCTGATTAGCCTGCACCCACCCGCGCTCCCCCCCTTCCAGCGCGTTCTGGCTCTGACTGAACTGGGCGGCCATGATCGGGAAGGGCGTGCCTGCACGTAGCTGACCGATCACCGTTTCAGCGAAGCGTTGTGCGTCCGCCGTGTTGGCCGGATCCTCAACCGGGATAAATATTTCGGCCACGCGATATTCTGGTTTGCCGGTTTGATCCTTCAGCGCGCGCTGGCGGTCGGCGATGACGTTGGGCGAAACGTCGGCCTGGGTGCCAAGCTGGTCTCGCACCACCTGCAGCCAGGCCAGCTGCGTGCGGATCTGATCAATTAGGGTACGCAGGCTGATCCCGTCGGCGGCGAGCTTCTGGCGCAGCGTGCCGGCTGCCATGCCGTTGCGGCTTTCGATTGATTGGATCGCCGCGGCGATCTGCTTGTCCGGGATGATGACATGCCGGCGCTGCGCCTCCTGCAGGCGCAATTTCTCATCGATCAGTTGTCGTTCGATTTGCGGGCGCAGGCGCGCAAGCACGTCGGGCGTCAGCGGCTGGCCGGTGGACAGGGCGAACAGCTTGGCGCGGTCGTCGACATCAACGTTGCTGATGACATCGCCGTTGACCACCGCAACGATCCGCACGCTGCCAGCGGTTCCCGGCGTGCTCGCCGCCGGGCCCGTGACATGGCCGGCGCCTGCCCGCGCCACGGGCGCCGCCGGCGGAGCGGAGGCGGCCAGCAGCGCCGACGGCAGGACCAACGGCAGCGCCACGGCGGCGCACCGCAGCCACGCGCGCGCGGCAGGGCGGAACAGGTCAGGTCGCAAAACAGGCATGCAGGGAACTCTCGCTGTCACAAGGCGCGGAAGCCGAAGGTACCGACCGTCTTGAACGTCAACTGGATCAGCACGGACGATGATCCGCCATCACCATTGAAGGTCGTATAGCGCCGGGAGAGCCGTACATCCACTATGAAGCATTCGTCCTCGTAGATCGCGTCCGCCAGGATGCTGTCCATCTGGTTGGTTTGCAGGTTGCGGCGGGCCGACATGACAAACCGATAATCGCCCCAACGGGCCGTGGTCCCCAGGGTGACCTCGTTGCGCGGCGTAAAGAACGTCGTGGTGGTCGGCGGCGGCATCGGTTGATCGTACAGCTGGTAGGGATTGTCCACCGAGTAGAAATAGCCTGCGGTGACCTGGAACGACCGCGGGCCCACCGTGGCGAAGGTGTCGATCATACGTGCCGCCAACGTGTCCTTGTCGAGCCGGGTGCGATAGGTCAGGTCCAGCCATTGGGTCGGACTGAAATTGGCGCGTGCAACAACGTCAGAGACCTGGTCGTGCAGGCCAGTATCCTCCGCGAACAGATTGTCCTTGAAGGTTCGGTACGATTGCCCGACCAGAGTATCGAAGGCGGTGCCGTTCAGGTACCATGCGCTGTGCAGTCCAAGATTGACGCGATCGCCACCCTCCAGCCGGTCGACGCCGGGAAAGCGGTTGAATCCGAACAGGTTGACGTCGCTGAACTCCATATCGAGGCTATCTTCGTTCGGGTATTTGTTGTTCTGGCTGATCCCCGTGCGCGGCGCCACGATCAGTTCCGCCATGGGTTCGATCACCTGCGTGCCCCAGTCACCTGAATCGCGCATGAAAGGCCAACGTACATCAACCGCCGCCTGCGGCAGCGCGCGGGCGGTATTGATCGCGGATTCGGTGCCGAAGTTCGGCTGCTGGTTGAAGGCGTCGGCGTCATATCCAACTGCGACGTTATGCAGCGCCACCTTCCACACATCGCCGAGCGGCCCCACGAACGGGCGCTCCCAGTTCATTGTGAGGCTGGCACGGCGTGTGTCCGTGCCTTCCGAGCGGAACACGTTGAACATGTCCGCATCGACACTCAGCCGGCCGCCCCAGGAATCGGGTTGCCCAAAATAGCTGTATTGATAGTGCGGCAGCACGACCGGCAGCTTGGTGTTGGCAATCGCCGTATTGGTGCTTTGGTAGAAATCCGTATCGAGACGGCTATAGGCGCCAACACCGAAGCCCTCCAGGTAGATCGAACTTGCCAGCAGGTCCTGATTGCCGCCGATATCGGGCGACAACCGGAAGTCTCGGATGTAGTCGGCCGAGGATGCCCGGTTGATGGTAAAGCCCCATCGCCACGTATCGTCATAGGCGAACTGGCCAGTCACATAGGCTGTGGCCTGCGGAGAATTGAATTCATAACCGAGCGAAGCGTTGGCCAACAGGGTGCCGTCATTGAACCGGCGCCGATACTCGACATCCATCTGGGGGCCATGACGGCTGGTGATCATCGGCGTGAAGGTCGCGTCCGACTGGTCGTCGATCACCTGGTAATAGGGCTGCGCGAAAAATGCCCCGATGCCGGACGACACGCCGACTGACGGAACCAGCAGACCGGACGCCCGTTTCACCGACGGATCAACATGCCAAAAATACGGGAAATAGGCCACCGGCACGCCGTACATCTGTAGCACAGCGTCCTCGTACTCGATCTTCTTGTGCTCCAGGTCCTGCACGGCCTTGTTGGCGCGTAACTGCCATAGCGGTGGCTTGGTTGGATCGTCCTTGCACAGATTGCAGGTGGAGTACACCACGTGGGAGAACTCGTTGATCTCCCCGCCGGTGCGCCGCGCGCCATTCGCCGCCATCCTGCCGTTCTGTGCCAGGATGGCCTGCATGTCACGCAGAACACCATCCTTCATGCCCTGATCGAACTCGGCATAATCGGCGAACATCACCTCGCCATTGGGTTCCATCAGCACGACATGGCCGGTGGCAGCGACGACGCCCGTGTTGCGGTCGAAGGTTACTGTGTCGGCACGCAGCACGTGATCGTTCTGCCAGGCCTCGACGTGACCGCGGGCGATCACCAGCGCGCGCTCTCGGTCGTACTCGACTGTGTCGGCGGTGAAGGTGACAGGCTGGTTGTTATTCACCTGCCCATGGTCGGTGGTTGGACCGATCGCGCTGTACTGCGCCAGGGCCGGGCCGGCCAGGCCGAGCGCCAGCAAGGTTGCGGCGGCCAGGCGCCACAACGCGGTGATGTACCGCGATGGCATGCCTAGCCGTCTTCCATGTGCAGCAACAGCGCGACGGCTAGCAGCAGGCCCGCGGCGGTCGGTGCCCAGGCAGCCAACGCTGTCGGCAATGCGCCCGACTGGCCAAATTCCTCTGCCATCTTGGAGATGACAAACAGCGCGAACCCCGCGGCGACGCCGCCACCGATCATGCGGGCGACGCCGCCGCGGCGGGCCGGGCGCATCGAGAACCCGGCCGCGACCAGGCACATGGTGCCGGCCAACAGCGGCAACGCGAGCAGGGCCTGGAAATGCAGCCGGTGACGGATCGAGGAAAATCCGGAATGGTCCAGCAGCGCGATGAATCCCGGCAGCGCCCACACCGATAAGGTATCGGGTGAGGCAAAGCTTTCCTGCACCCGCGCCACCGTCAGGTCGGTCGGCAGCGTCAGCGTGGCCGGCGGCTCCGGCGCATGATCCGGCCGCATCAGCGTCGCATCAGTCAGGGTCCAGATATCGCGGCCCAGCGTCGCCTTGGTTGCTTCCACCCGCGCCAGCAGATGATCGCTGTCGTCGAGGTGGAACACGCTCACGTCGTGCGCCGTCAGCGTCTTGCCGTTCAACTGCACACCCAGGGCGTGGATGATCGCCACGCCCTTCGACGTGATGGTGCGATCCGCCTGGCGCAGCCAGAGCTGCCCGCCATTCAGCGCCAGCGGCCCGCCCCCCGTGCGCAGATAGGCGTCTTCCAGCGCCTCGGCGCGCGTCAGCATGACGGCCGACAGCGGACTGATCGCCGCGGTCGTGATCACGCCCATTAGCACCGCGCAAATGCAGGGCGCGGTGAGAAATTCCCAGGCCGAGACGCCGGCCGCGCGCGCCACGATCAGCTCGGACGAACGGGTCAGCCGCCAGAAGCACAGCATGCCCCCCAGCAGCACCGCAAACGGCAGGATCTGCATGCTGACGAAGGGCAGGCGCAGCCCGGCAATCTCGATCACCAGGCCGAATGTCGCATCCGGCTTGGTCGATGAGCGGCGCAGCAGCTCGATGAAGTCGAACAGCGAGATCACGCCCGACAGCGCAGCCAGCATCGCCAGCGCCATGGCGCTGAACTGTCGGGCGATATAGAGCGAGAGGGTGATCGCGGCGGTCACGAGGTCTTGTCGCCAGGTCGCATGGGCCGCACGGTCTCCTTCGGGGCCGGTACTCTAGTGCGGTGGCGGCGGCATCGGAAGGCCGCTTGGGTAACAGGCGAGTAATCGTGTGCTTACGGCAAGACCTTGCCCGGGTTCATGATTCCAAGGGGATCGAGCGCATGCTTGATTCGCCGCATCACCGCCAGTTCCACCCCGCCCCGCCAGTCAGGCATCATGTAAGGCTTCAACCGGCCCACCCCGTGCTCGGCCGAGAAACTGCCGTCGAATTCCCGTACCACCGCGTTCACCGTGTCCATGATCGCGTGGTCATGCGCCAGGAACCAGGCGGGGTCGCTGCCCGTGGGCTGCGCCAGGTTGAAGTGGATGTTTCCGTCGCCCATGTGACCGAATGGCACCACGCGGATGCCCGGCATCAGCGCTTCGCAGGCCGTGGTGGCCTGGCGGATGAAGTCCGGCACTTTCGAGACCGGCACCGAGACGTCGTTCTTCACGCTGGCCCCCTCGCGCTTCTGCGCCTCCGAATGCTCCTCCCGCAGCCGCCACAACGCGCCGCGCTGGGCGTCGCTGGCGGCAATGGCGGCATCTAGCACGATCCCGTCCGCCAGCGCCTGTTCCAGCACCTGCTCCAGTGCCTCCCGGAGCCCGGCATTGGGCCGCGGCGTGGCGAGTTCCACCAACACGTAGAACGCGCCATGCCGGGTGAGCGGCAGGGTGGTGCCTGGGATGTTCGCCAGCACGAACCCCATTCCAACCGCCGACATCAGCTCGAACGCTTGCACTGCGCCGGGATCATGCATCTGGAAGCGCGTGAACAACGCGAGCGCGGCCTCGGGCGAGGGGACCGCGCACAGCGCCACGGCGGTGTCGCGCGGGCGGGGTGCCAGCTTGAGCACTGCGGCGGTGATCACGCCCAGTGTGCCTTCCGAGCCGACGAAGAGCTGACGCAGGCAGTAGCCCGTGTTGTCCTTGCGCAACCGGCGTAGCCCGTTCCAGATCGTGCCGTCGGGCAGCACCACCTCCAGCCCCAGCACCAGGTCGCGCGCATTGCCGTAGCGCACGGTGTTGTTGCCGCCAGCGTTGGTGGCCAGCACGCCGCCGATCTGCGCGCTGCCTTCGGATGAGATCGACAGCGGCAGCAGGCAATCAGCGTCCGCCGCGGCGATCTGCGCAGCCTTCAGTGTGACGCCGGCTTCCACCGTCATGGTCATGTCGAGGGGATCGATCGCCCTCACCGCGTTCAGCCGCGCCAGGGTGAGCACGAGCTGGCTGCCATCGGCATCTGGCGTCGCGCCGCCGACCATCGAGGTGTTGCCACCCTGTGGCACCAACGGCGCCCGCGCGGCCGCGCAAAGCCGCACCACTTCGGCGAGTTCCAGCGTGCTGGCGGGACGCACCACCGCGGGCGTGCGGCCCTGATAAAGCCGCCGCCAGTCCTCGGTATAGGCCGCGGTATCCGCCGGATCGGTCAGCAGCCCACGCGGGCCGACGACGGCGCGGATCGCTTCAAGCAGTTCGGTCGCAGCCATTCACCTGTCCTTCCCGCGCCCAACCTATCGCCGCGCCGCACAATGGCAACACGGGCTGGGGTGGTGAGGGGGGACTGGTCAACCCAAGCGGTGAGGACACTGAGACAAACTGACCGCAGAGGCACAGCGGGCGCCAAGGCGGCGAGATCGGAGAGGGCGAAGCGGCGAAGCCCCTGTTTGAGCAGGATGGTTTTGAAATTCGGCAGCAGCGCCAGAGGCAGGCGCGTCAGCTTCAAACCCGTCGTAACCGGCGCGTCGCGGATCGGCAGCAGCTTGTCCACCGCTTCAAGCTCGAGGATGAGTTGATCGGCAATCATGAAATCCAGGCGATAGCCAACGTCCAACCGATGCCCGCGGTACTCCGGCGGCAAACGTACCTGCCGCGCATACCTAATTCCGATCCATTCCGGCTCGAACCCGGACCTTCCGCGTAAGCCGATTCAAGCCGCTCGGGTCGCAGGTGTCGATGCACAGCAATTGCTGCGCCGATCACCAACCCAGTCAATCTCGACACCTCGCCATCTTTGCGCCTTTGCGGTGAATTTTCCTGCGCCACAGCAGAACAATCCACCCAGGCGGTTAAGATCTGATTGAGGTGCCGACCGCGTCACCCAACATTGCTGTGTGATCGGTTCTCTGCTTACGTCACCGGCACGAGGGTTGCCGTGGATGGCGGCCTCGCAGTGCATAATTGGATCCCGGCAGCCTCATAAGCCGGGCGGGGGACAGGTCCATGGCTGACTACTTCACCATGTGCGCCACGATCTTTTCGGCGCGAGGCGGGTTGGATTCCGACGGCTTCCGCGGTTACCTGCAACGCCAGATCGACGCGCGGCTGGGCGTTTATCTCGGCAGCGGCGGCAATGGCGAGACGCACGCCATGACGCCGGACGAGCTGTCGCACATGTATCGGCTTGGCGTGGAGACCTGCAAAGGCACGGTGCCGGTACACGCCAACCTGCCGGAAGAAACCACCGCCGAAGCAACGATCGCGCAGGCAAGAATCGCGGTCGAGGCCGGCGTCGCCGCGCTGCACATGTACACAGTCGAGGGCCGCCATGGCTACAAGCCGACCGATCGTGAGCTGATCGGCTATTTCGATGATGTGCTCTCGGTCATCACCCATCCGGTGATCATCGCGGTGAACCCCACGATGGGTTACATCCCCAAGCCCAGCGTGATCGCGACGATCATCAACCAGCACAAGCAGATCGTCGGCGCGCGGCTCAGCGGCCAGCCGCAGATCTATCTGCTCGACCTGCAGGCCATGGTGGATCGCGCGATCGCGTATCACTGGCAGCTCGGCTCCGGCGCCTTCGATCCGCTGGCGATGGGCGCCACGCTGTTCGCGGCCGAGGCCAATATCATTCCGCAAACCTTCCGCACGATGATCGATCATTACGAGGCAGGACGGATAGACGCGGCCGGCAAGGCGCTCGGCGACATTCGCCGCTTCAACCGGCTGATCATGCAATGGGGCCCCTGCGCGCGGTGGATCAAGGCGTGCATGCAGATTCTGCAGCTGCCGGGCTGGCAGGGTGGATTGCGCAAGCCGTACCTGATGCCGCCGGAGGATGAACTGCGCGCATTCGCCGATGCGCTGTTGCGTCTGCGTGTGCCGGAGATCGACGCGATGGCCCGCGCGGCCGGCCTCGCTGTCGCCGCCTGACGCGTCTTTTCACTCGATCCACACGTGGCGGATGCCCTGATGCCGAAGCGAAGCATCGTCGCGCTGTTTCTGTTTTCGCTCACCGCGATCAACTATGTCGACCGGCTGGCGCTATCCATGGCGGCGCGGCCAATTGCGCACGAGTTCGGCCTATCACCCGTCGCGATGGGCTATCTGTTCGCATCCTACCTGTGGGCTTACGTGCTGATCAGCATTCCGATGGGGCTGCTGGTCGATCGTTTCGGGGCGAAACGCACCGCCGCGGTGGGCATCGCCGTGTGGTCGGTGGCGACCGCCGTCACCGGCATGGGTATCAACTACATCATGCTGATGACCTCGCGTTTCGTCATGGGCGGTGGCGAGGCCGTCACCAACCCGTGTGGCGCCCGCATCATCCGCGAATGGTTCCCCGCATCCGAGCGCGGCACGGTCAACGCGGTATTCAATGCCGGCGCCTTCGCCGGCCCCGCGCTGTCCGCGCTGATCGTCGGCTACCTGGTTCAGGCGGCCGGCTGGCGGATCGCGTTCCTTGCCGCGGGTGCCATCGGCGTTCTTTGGCTGCTGGCGTGGCAGCGCTGGTACGGTGCCCCGGAGCAGGTCACCTGGCTGTCCGCCGCGGAGCGCAGCCTCATCACCAGTTCGCGCGGCATGCAAAGCGCGACGCTCGCCGATCGTGCCGGCGTCTCTGGCTTGAGGGACCTGCTGCGTACCCGCACGATGTGGGGTCTGGCGCTGATCGGCGGATCGGACGCCTATTGCTCGTATCTGTTTCTGTCCTGGCTGCCGAGCTATCTGCAGACCGCGCGGCACCTTAGTCTCAGCACCACCAGCGTCTACACCGCGGTGCCCTATGTGACGGCCTTCGTCATCTCGATCAGCGTCGCGCAGGTCAGCGATCGCTTCATGAGCCGCGGCAACGTTGTCAGCGGGCGCCGACGGTTCTTCATTGCGGGATCGTCGCTGACCGCCGCGGTGTTGATCGCCACCGTGCCGTTCGTCGACAGCGTGCCGGTGCTGCTCGGGATGATCGCGGTATCGATCGGTTGCATCGCCACCAACACCTCGCAGGTGTTCGCGCTCACCTCCGACCTGCTGCCCAATCCGAAGGACATCGGCAAGGCGATGGGCGTCGAGGTCGCGGTTGCCAATGTGATCGGCTTCATGTCGCCGATTGTCACGGGCCACGTGATTGGCCTGACGGGCAGCTTCAACGCGGCCTTCGTCATCGCCGGCGCGATGATGCTGGTTGGCATGAGTTCGGCACTGTTCATCGCCAACCGGCCGATTGTTGTGCCAGCGTGACGCAGATCACACACAAGGGAGGTGCGGCGCGATAGACAAGGTGATCCTGCGAGGAAGGGGAGGACGCGATGCCGACGACGCTGTTTGATGCAACCACCACCCGACACGAAGCCACCGAGGCACGCGCGCGCCGCCTGCTGCCTTATCTGCGCTTTGCCTTCATCGCCACGTGGCGGCGCCGCGAGGCGCGCCGCCGCATGCTGCACGCGGTGCGGGAGCTCGATCATTCTGGCGTGCTCGCCGACGTGCAGGTCGCTTGCGGTCCGTTTCAGCGATGACGGATTAGGCGCCGAACCCCTGATCCCACGGCTCCGGCACCATCGCGTAGCTGTCGCCGTTGCGGACCACATGCGCGAAACCGGGGAAATGCACGTGCATCCCGGCGATCAGTTGCCGGTCCGTCGTCACCATGTCGAACACGCGTTTGCGCGTCGCCGCCGCTGCATGGGTGTCGCTGTCATGATCGATGGTGACATCCGGCCGCGGCACCTGGATCTCCGGCACGTGGATGATGTCGCCCCAGATCAGGAGTGAATCCTTCCCCGACGCGATCATGTAACCGCAATGCCCCGGCGTGTGCCCATGCAGCGGGATCGACGTGACGCCGGGAAACACCTCCACGCTGCCGCTGTAGGTGTGCATCACATTGTGGTAGGGCGCCATCTGCTCGCGCGCGCAGGCGAAATACAGCCGCTTCGCCCGTTCCGGCGCACGCGTCATCGCCGCATCATCATTCCAGTGGTTCGGCTCGTTCTCGTGCACCACCAGCTCGGCATTGGGGAAATTCTTCGTCCCTGTCTTCGGATCCGTCAGCCCGGCTGAATGATCGGGGTGCATATGCGTCAGGATCACCTTCTCGATGTCCTTCGGATCGACGCCTGCGGCCTTCAGATTGGCCAGCATCTTGCCCGCGGTCGGCTGCAGATAATCGCCCGACCCGGTCTCGATCAGTGCCACCCGCCCCGCCGAGCGAAGCAGGTAGCAGTTCACCGACGTCCGCCGCCGCGTCCAGAACGCATCATTCAGCATCTGCATCGACTGCGCCGGTGTGATGTTGTGCAGCACGTCGACGGTGCCATCCAGATAGCCGTCCGAAATCGCCGTCACCACAATGTCACCGATGCGTCGATGGTACACGCCGGAAATCTGCTGCGTCAGAACCTCAACCATGTCTCACCCCTCAATTCACCTGTCATCGCGAGGCACGCACTGACGCAGCGATCTCGACCCGTCGTGGCACCACTGTCGATGCCTCAAGTCATCGAGATTGCAGCGTCGGTGCGCTCCTCGCACGGGCAATAGTACGCGGTACCCTACTGCGCGATGTATCCACCGTCGATCGTCAGCTCGGCGCCGGTGACGAAGGATGCCTCATCAGACGCAAGGTACAGCACGCCATAGGCGACATCGATCGCCTCGCCAAGCCGGCGCAGCGGCGTCGCCGCGATCTTCGCCTGCCGCGTACCTGCGTTGGTCGCGTTCAACATCGGCGGCAGATAGCCGGGATGCACCGAGTTCACCCGCACGCCCATCGGTCCGTACCGACACGCCGCCGCCTTGGTGTAGTTGCGTACCGCGGCCTTCGACGCGTGATACGCGGGATGCCCCTCTGGCCCGCCGACAATCCCCATGATCGAGGAGATGTTGACGATCGCGCCGCCGCCGCTCTTCGCCATCGCCGCTGCGGCCAGCTTGGTGCCCAGGAACGCCGAGGTCGCATTCACGGCAATCACCCGGTTCCACCCTTCCAGCCCATCATGATCGCCCACCGACGACCCACTGATCCCGGCGTTGTTCACCAGGATGTCGAGCTGCCCGAACACCGTCAGCGTCGCATCGATCAGCCGCACCCAATCGCTTTCCGACGTGACGTCGGTGCGCACGAAGCGTGCCTGCGCCTGGCCTGCCGCGATATCCGCGGCGACGGCGTCCCCTTCCTGTTGCAGCACGTCGGCGATGACGACTTTGGCGCCTTCCTGGGCGAACAGCCGTGCTTCGCACGCGCCCATGCCGTGCGCGCCGCCGGTGATGATCGCCACCTTGTCCTTGAGACGCATGATTTCCTCCCGTTGCTTGGTGTCAGCCGCGTGGCGCGGCGGCGCGTAGCAGTCGGTCGTTGATGGCCAAGCCCAACCCTTCGTCGGGCACCGACATGACCGCGATGCCGCGCAGACCCCGCCGCGCGCCCTCGGCGTCCAGCCAACGCAGTCCGTCGAACAGACGTGCCGCCGCTTCGGTCAGATCGCGCCGGTCGCTCAGGTTGTAGCTCACGGCCGCGCCGGTCAGTACGGCTCCGAACGCCAGCAACGCCTCCGTCGGTGCCACGTCCGCTGCGCGCAGCCGCACCGGCAACACGGGCGCGTAGTGCGAGACCATCAATCCTGGCGACCGCAATGTGCGCGCTGCTTCCGCCACGGCGTGCGGGATGCCGCGACCAACCGGGCCAACCAGGGCCTCGATCGCTTCCACCGTTACGCCGCCGGGTCGCAGTAGGAAGGGCCTTACCCCACGCAGGTCCAAAACGGTGGATTCAACACCAACCGGGCAGGGGCCGCTGTCCAGTACCGCTGCGATGCGACCCATCAGCCCGTCGAGCACATGCTGTGCCGTGGTTGGACTGACCTGACCAGAACGATTGGCGGACGGCGCGGCAACCGGACGGCCCACGGCGCGCAGCAACGCCAATGTCGATACAGGTGAGGGCACACGTACTGCCAAGGTTTCCAGTCCGGCGCCGGCCAGCAACGCCACGGGACAGTCCTCGCGTCGCGGCAGCACCAGGCTGAGCGGCCCCGGCCAGAAGGCCGTCGCTAGACGTTGCGCGATCGCATTCGCCTGCACCTGTGCGAAGGCAGCATCCGCATCGGGATAGTGGCAGATCAATGGATTGAAATGCGGGCGGCCCTTGGCGTCGAATATCTCTGCCACCGCCTGTGCATTGGTCGCATCAGCACCCAGTCCGTAGACCGTTTCGGAGCCGAACGCCACCAGCGCGCCCGCCCGCAGCAGCGTGGCAGCGCGGGCAATGCCGGCGGGATCGGCGCTCAGGACTTCAGTCATCGCGATGTGATAGCGCCATGAATGGGCATGGCAAAGCCATGACGGGCATGGCAAAGCCATGACGCGCTGCTACAGTCATGTAAGCCAGTCACCAAACAGGGGGTTTTAAGCCATGGTCGATATCGCCTTCGCCCGGCCTGCATTGCCGAAATCCGGGGCACTTGTGGTCCTGGTGAGCGAGGGTGAGATGCCATCAGGACTGTGGAAGCAGGCCGATGACGCGACCGGTGGTGCGATTGCCCGGGCGCTCGCCGTCGCCGAATTCAAGGGAACCAAGGGCAAGACTTGTACCGTTCTGGCGCCGGGAGCGGGCCTGTCGCGCGTCATCCTGATCGGTCTCGGCAAGCCGAAGGATTTTTGCGAGCTGGCGTTCCAGGAGGCTGGCGGCACGGCGGCGACGCTGCTGGCGCGCGAGACCGCCGCGGCGATCGGCGCGCATGATTTCACCCCCGGACAGGCGGCGCAGGCCGCGTTCGGTGCGACACTGCGCGCGTATCGGTTCGATCGCTATCGCACCAAGGAAAAGCCCGAGGACAAGCCGAAGCTCGCCAAGCTGGCGATGCTGGTCTCTGATCCGGCACGCGCCAAGGCGGCGTGGGAGCCACTGGCCGGCGTGGCGAATGGCGTGTTCGTGACGCGGGACCTCGTCAGTGAGCCGCCGAATGTTTTGAACCCGGCCGAAATGGCCAACCGCTGCAAGAAGCTGACCACACTCGGGCTGAAGGTCGAGGTGCTGGGCCCGCGCGAGATGGAAAAGCTGGGCTTCGGCGCGCTGCTGGGCGTTTCGCAGGGCAGCGTGAATGAACCACGGATGGTGGTGATGCACTGGAACGGTGCGTCCGGCCGCGCGCGTAGGAAGGACAAGCCGCTGGCCTTCATCGGCAAGGGCGTGACCTTCGATACCGGCGGCATTTCGATCAAGCCTGCCGGCGGCATGGAGGACATGAAGTGGGACATGGCCGGCGCGGGCACGGTGATCGGGCTGATGGCCGCACTCGCCGGGCGCAAGGCGAAGGTTGACGCCGTGGGTCTGGTAGGTCTGGTGGAAAACATGCCGTCCGGCAGCGCGCAGCGGCCGGGCGACGTGGTGAAGAGCTACTCCGGCCAAACCATCGAGATCATCAATACGGATGCGGAAGGGCGTCTGGTGTTGGCCGATGTGATTTGGTACTGCCAGCAGAAATACGACCCGAAATTCATGATTGACTTGGCGACGCTGACCGGCGCGATCATCATCTCGCTGGGCCACGAACATGCCGGCCTGTTCAGCAACAATGACGAATTGGCGGAGAAGCTGGGTGCGATCGGCCGCGCGACGGGTGAGAAGGTCTGGCGCATGCCGCTGGGCGACGAATACGATAAGCAAATCAAGTCCGACATCGCCGACATGAAGAATGTCGGTGGCCGCCCCGGCGGCTCCATTACGGCTGCCCAGTTCATCCAGCGCTTCGTCAACGGCAAGCCCTGGGTGCATCTGGACATCGCGGGCATGGCGTGGAGCACGAAGGACGCCCCGTGCACGCCAAAGGGCGCGACGGCCTTTGGCGTGCACCTGCTGGATCGGCTGGTGGCGCAATACTACGAGACGGCGGGCGGCGCCGACTGACGTGTGAGTGATATCGGCTTCTACCACCTGACGCGCAGCACGTTAGAGCAGGCCTTGCCACAACTGCTTGGCCGCACACTCGCGGCCGGGGAGCGTGCCGTCGTCGTGTGTGGTGGCCCCGAGCGCGTGGCTGCGTTGGATGCCGCGCTGTGGGCCTGTGCGGAACCGAACTGGTTGCCGCATGGCACGCCGGCGGATGGCGATGCCGATCTGCAACCGATCTGGTTAGACATCGATGACGCGGCGCCGAATAAGGCGCGGTTCCTGTTCCTGGTGGACGGCGCCAGCAGCGCGCGGCTGGAGGCGTTCGCTCGCGTGTTCGACCTGTTTGACGGCAATGATGAGGCTGCCGTGCAAGCCGCCCGCGCGCGCTGGATCGCCGCCAAGGCCGCCGGGCATGCGCTGTCCTACTGGCAGCAGGGACCGAAAGGGTGGGCCAAGCAGGCGTGAGCCGTACGCCTCTCTTGCTGTGCGGGGGAGGCCGGCGCGCAGGGCCGGGTGAAGGTTCCGTGCCGCTTCACCCTCACCCGCGTCGCGACGGTCCGCGACTTCTCCCCAGGTGGGAGAGGTGCGATCTTATTTACGCCATAGGCGACGGTCCTGGTCTTGATCCATCAGTGAAGCGACTGAACCGGAACTCGCCGGGATCCACCACCGGCGTATCCCCTGTCACCAGGTCCGCCATCAATCGGCCCGCTCCCGGACCAATCCCGAACCCATGCCCAGAGAACCCGGTGGCGATAAAGAATCCCTCCATCGCATCTACCCCGGAGATCACCGGCACGATATCCGGCGTCACGTCGATCATCCCACCCCAACGCTCGGCAACCCGCACATCCTTGAGCGCCGGGAACGCGCCGCCGATCGCCTGTTTCGCGCCATCCAGGATCGGCTGATACGGCTCGGGATCCAGCGTGCGCACCCGCTCGAACGGCGAGGTCTCGTCCAGCGACCA
>Ga0210386_10000371_pt1 | contig 41935 bp, 42 predicted proteins | sample IncBWH32OmetaG_FD_160091 | JGI IMG/M metagenome (GOLD analysis project Ga0210386, IMG submission 160091) | Forest soil microbial communities from Barre Woods Harvard Forest LTER site, Petersham, Massachusetts, United States - Inc-BW-H-32-O ...
TCTCCGCTATCAGATTCTCCGCGCTGAGAACCGTGATGCCCAGGTCGATGCCGACGACGTCTGTATCGAACCACTTCAGCTCCGGATTGTAAGCATCCACGAATCCATAGCGGCCATATAGCCGATCCTGAAAATCGTCGCGCATGGTCCGCAGCGTCGGGATGGAAATGTCGGGCGTGAACATCAGGGAGCCGCCCGCGGCGCAGGGCGCGATGGTTCCGTCCACGGGCTCGAAAGACTTGATCTCCCCGTAGATCCTGTAACCTTTTGGCCCATCCGACGCGGTGATCCCCCAGATATCCGGACCGAAACTCAGCGCCATATTCTGATGCAGGTTGGTACAGTAAAGCCGATTCGCTCTGGTCGCGCTCACTGAGTTCTGAAAAAAATCAATGAAGCCGCGGTCGCGGCGCGTCCGGAAGTCGACCCAGGCATGCGAATATTGATGCGTGAAGAGCGGGCCGCCGCTGATGAATTGGTAAGGACCGTAGGTGTAGAGCGGTCTCTGCCAGGCGTACCAGGATTGCTCGGAAATCGGATGCGTGGGCGACCCGATTGCCAGCATATATAAAAGCGATGACTCGCTGTAGGTCTCCCACTTGAATTTCAGGAAGCCTTTTCCGCGCTTCCAGCCATGCGACAGAATATACGGATCGCCGTCCAGCATCCACGGGAAATCGACACGCTCATAGATTTCCCGCGCCAGCCTAGGAATGTCCGGATCTTTGGAAAAGAACTGGGCCGCCGTCAGCGCGCCGCCGAGAAAGAAAGACGTATCAACGGATGACACTTCGCTATCCCACTGGCGATCCCCATTCGTCACATCCATCCAGTGATAGAACCAGCCATGCTCGTGGAAAGCTCGTGTGGCGAAGAACTGCAGCGTGGTTCGAATGCGATCAGCCGCTTGGTCGCGCGGAATCCAGCCGTGCTCGACGCCTATACAAATCGCCGTCAGTCCAAAGCCCGTCGCGGCGAGACTCGCTATATTGCGGCTGGGACCTTTAGCTCGCCCACCCGCCTCATCCGCGCGATCCAGCACCAGCCCGGTTGCGGGATCGGTCTGCTCCCAAAAATAGAGAACGCCGCGGTGTTCCACGTCTTCGAGGAACGCTTTGTCTTGGGCCGAAACAACCGACGGCGACGGGGCAGCTTGCGAGGGAAGGGTGGCCCAGATCAAGAGGAACCCGGCGGCGAGCAGTACCGAAATGCAGCAGACCATGCGAGTCATCTCGGCGCTACCTCCACTACGGCAAGACTATGAGCCGGCAAGTTAAAGGACGGCCCGTCCAGTCTTTCGGTTGCAAGCGCAGACCGTCGCAGTTGTTCGTATTGGTGCGTTGTCGGGAATGCCGGACTACCCATCGCTTTCCACGCCGCCAGCGCCGAGCCGTGCTGTGGGTCGACGATCGTGACGTGGTAGCGAGGCGTTCCGGTCCATCCATTCACGGTAAGACGCACTTGTTTCGACGTCCCGCTCTCGCCGGGCGGGGCGTAATTCCACACCGCTATCTCTAGCGTTCCGTCGGCGCGTTTGGTGACCAGAGCGTCCTCGAGATTTGTCTGCAAACGCTGGTCTCCCAGCCCATGCAACATCGCGAACACCTGAAACGCAGCCTTCGGCACGCCGCCTTCCGCGATAAGGCCGTAGCCGCCGTAGAATGGCTTTTTCACCACACCCTGCTCTTCAAAAACGTCGGAGAAGGTCCAGTATGACATGGTTGTGGCCAAGCCGTCGCACTGACGGATGGTGTTCGCCAGCCACGGCCCCATAAACGCTGAGTCGGTCACTTCGACCTCGTTCTTGTAGCTGGCGTTGTACTCACTCCAGTGGATGGGAAGATCCGGCCGAGGCGAGGCTTTCACTTCGTCATAAACCTTGCGCACCGCGCGTGCCACCATATCCGAGCGCGGGATTTTCTCGTGAGTTCCAAACACGTCTTCCGCGCTGTCATTGGCGTATACATGCGTGGAAACGAAATCGAGCGGGACGCCGCCTCGAACGCAATGGTCGATCATGGCGGTTATCCACGCTGCTTGAGCAGTAGCCGGACCGCCCACTCTTAGCCGCGAACCAGCGCGTTTGATCGCCCGCGCGGCATGATCGTACAGATCGAAGTAAGTGGACTGCTTGGGTTGGCCCGTCCAAAAATCGATATTCGGCTCGTTCCACACCTCGAAGTACCACTGCGCCACTTCATCGATGCCGTAGCGATCCACCAGGTGCCGCGCGAAGTTGTAGATCATCTCTTCCCATTTCCTGTAGTCTTTCGGTGGCGATGGCAATGGTTTATACCAGAATGCGTGCGGTTCGAGCGACGCGGCCAGCTTGCGCGGCATGAAGCTCATTTCAACCCACGGACGGACTCCGTTCTCCAGCAGTCCATCGTAGATCTGATCGACGTAAGACCAGTTGTACACAGGCTGCCCATCGCCCGCTTCATCATAGACGCCAACTTCATCGTGAAAGATGGCGTGGAAGCGAACATATTGGATCGCCGTCGCCGACTTAATCGCCCGCAAGTCCCGGCGATAGCTATCGCGCAGAGAAAGGATCGCGCGACCCGATCCGAAAACCTGTTCCCAGAAATGCGGAAAGGGCCGGCCGGTTTCTCCCGCGTTCACGACAATTTCCTGATCGGGAGGCTGGCCCCAAAGCAGGGTCGCCAGCAAACTAATGGATCCAAGCCTGCGCAGGTGAGTTAGAGTTTTCACGCTTAAGCAACAGGATAAAAGCAATCGCACAACCAGTCTATCGGCAGGTTCAAAGTTATAGATGCGGAATCCATGGAGGGTCTGTCACCGTTACAAAACCGGGAAAACTTTCAGTGCAGTACTACCTTTATATATCTCGGATTTCCGTTCGACCAGGGATCGTAACTCTGTGTGAACGCGATCCGTTCCGAAATGGAGGGATGGGTGTAAAGCCAGAATTCGATGAATTGATTGGGATTGGGCTCATCCAGATCCACTTCGCCAAGCACCTGAAAGGTATGCGACGCGACCTCTTTCGAATCCGGCACGATTCCATGGATCACCTCCAGACCGAAGACATCGGCCTGATGCTCCTGCCAGCGGCTATAGCCGTTCGCGATAGGCTCGGAAAAAAAGCTCAGTACCGCCACGATCAACAGCAACACCGGCAGGGATGCCCAGTCGGTCTCATCCCGGATCCGCCAGCGAGCGCCCCAGCGGCCCAGCAGCCAGTCGAATGCGCAGTAAGCGACGAACATCAGGACCAGGGCAAATGCCGACGCAAGAATAAGCGAATTGCGGACGTGCCCCAGCACATAATGTCCCATTTCATGACCGAACACAGAGAGAATCTCGGGCGTCGTCATCTTGGCCATGGTCGTATCCCAGACCACTACTCTTTTGGAGGCGCCCAGTCCGGATACATAGGCATTCAACGAATTCAGTTTTTCGCTGGCCTTCATTTCGAACATGTGACTCGGAGGAATCGCAAGCCCCCCGCGAATCACCACTTTCTCCAGGTCGCCTACCAGCGCAGCGTGCTGTCTTGCCAGCGGCTGGAACTCGAAGAACAGCGGCTCAATGAGGAACGGCTCCAGGAACATGATGGCGAACAGGATCGGCAGCGAAGCCAGCCAGAAATAGAACCACCAGCGACGCGGGCTCCGGCGAATCACTCCGTAAAAAATGAACACCAGGATAATTGCAAGCGCGAATTCGAGGAGTTCGCCCTTGGTCCAATCCCAAAACCAGGACGGCCAGCTCTGCACCGATTGGTCGTAGACCCGCTCCAGATGCTGGCCGTAGAACCCCAGCGGCAGACTGAAAAGGTCGATCGTCAGGGCGAGGAGAGGTACAAACACGATAGCTTGTACGAACCGGTGTCGTGAGCGAGCCTCTGCCCAGTCGCGGAATTTCGCGGCCAAGCCCCACTGCAACACGACCAGAAGCACTGCGATCCCATAGATCTCGCCGCCGAAATGCAGCCAGTATCCGGCGTGTGAGTATTCGATAGCCTGCTTCAATTTGTCAGGAGGTAGAGAATACTGGTGGGTTTGTTCCTTTGGGGCGGGAGCAGTTGACTGCGCCTGAAGGCCAACGATGAGAAGGCACAGCAATAACAGCGCACAAGACCGAGCCGTGACCTTCAGGAAGCGGTTGTCAAATCGCATGGGTCGCGTCTCTATTGAAACAAAAAGAAACCCGGAGCCGCAGGCTCCAGCCTGCTACCCCGGGTTTCGAAGCGAACCCGAATGATCCGTAGCTATTATTGCTTTGCGGCGGGCTTGCTGGACGTCGCACTGGTCGTGGTGGCCGGCGCGGTCTTGCTCTTCTTGTGATGCTTCTTTACCTTCGTGGTGGCGGCAGGCTGAGTCGAGGTCTGAGTTTTGCTCGATGTGGCCGGCGCCTGGCCGGCGAACATGACAGCGGCCCCAAGCAAGGAAGCAAGTACGAATTTATTCACGGTATTTCTCCTTTTGCGAGGGTCCTTTTCTTTACCACCCTCACAATCCCATCTTGAGGCTTCCAGGCAAAATCAACGATAGCCTGCGAACCGGTATCTTTGCGACAAAAACTTGGGGGGGACGGGTGGTCGGTCTTAATGAATTAAAATTTACCCATTTACGGGAGCCAGGAATAGCCTTACCGAGGGATTCCAAGCCTCGCCCCGTTGCGCGATGCTGTAACTAACGTGAATCCCGACCCCGTTACATACAAAAAGCTTCTGCGCGTCCTGGTGCTAGGCTTCTCGGTCGTGATCGTGCTGCTGGTAGCGGCTGCGTTCGTCGGAGTCAACAGCGCGCAATTGATTAAGGAAAGTACAGCCGAGCTGGTGCGCAGCGAGCTGGTGACCACTCGCTTGATCGACGATTTGCAGCGAGAACAGGACACGCTCAACGCGACGTTCTACAGGCTGTCGCGTGGGCCGGAACTGGTGGATCGCGCGCGCGTGCTGGCTCAGTTGGACACTGCCGACCAGGCCGTCGGACGCATCGTGCAGGAAGCCGCCGGGACTCCGCAGAGCAATCTCTGGCATCAGTTGGATACGGCTACGCGGGCGTTTTCCACCGAAGCCCGGCGTTTACTGGCGCTCCGCAACGTGCCGAATTATTCCTCGCGCGACCTGTTGCGCCGCAATGAGGAGGTCACCGACCTGGTGGCGAAACTCATCTCCAGCAACTACATCCGTGCCATCGCGGCGCAATCGCGCATCGATCAGCGTTCAGCCGGCCTGGTCAAGGAGTCGGTTCTGCTTCTCGGCGCTTGTCTCTTGCTGGCCCTCTTGTGCGCCGTTTTTACAGTTCGCATCACCGCCGTGTTATTTCGAAAGATGGAATCGCAAGCAGGGGATCTTACGCGCGTAACCTGGCACATGCTGGAGAACCAGGAAACGGTGGTCCGCCGCTTTTCGCACGAGCTTCACGATGAGCTGGGGCAGTCGCTGACTGCCATCAAAGCTAATCTGCTGGCGCTCGAATCCAACGGCGATTCCGATCCTGCGCGCTTGGAGGATTGCAAACACTTGGTGGACGACGCCATACAGAGTGTGCGCGAGATGTCGCACCTGCTGCGGCCTACCATCCTGGATGACTTCGGCTTGGACGCTGGAATCCGCTGGCTAGCCGAGCGGTTCGCCGAGCGCACTGGAATCGAAGTAAACTATCACTCCACTTTTAAGGACCGTCTACCCGACGAAGCGGAAACTCATCTGTTCCGGATTGTGCAGGAGGCGCTCACCAATGTCGCCCGGCATTCGGCCGCCACGCGCGTCGACATCGAACTCCGGCGGGACGGCGATCGCATTCATCTCACGATGAAAGACAACGGGCACGGTTTCAAAAATGGCAATGCCCCCGGCGGGTTGGGACTGGTCGGCATGCGCGCCCGCGCGCGCAGCATCGGCGGCGAAGTGACGATCCAATCGCACGACGGCGTCGCCATCGAGTTGTGGGCTCCTTGCGAAGTGTTACACACTGAAGATGCGTGACAGACACACGTCCGGGAAGTGCTCGACGCATTCTAATCGTGGAAGACAATCGGGGCGACGTGCTGTTGGTTGAAATGGCACTCAGGGAAGCCGGGTTGGCATTCGAGCTGATTCATATGGCGGATGGTGAAAAGGCCATCGATTATCTGCGCAAATTGGCTCATGGCAGCGCCGGGCTGCCCCTCGATTTGGTTTTTCTAGATCTCAATCTGCCCAAACGGGATGGCTGGGAAGTGCTCGAGGAGCTGCGATCCGTCCCGACGCAACAGCCGGTCCCGGTGATGATCCTCAGTTCATCGAATGCTCCTCATGACATCGCCCGCGCCGAGCGCCTCGGCGTGGCGAAATACATCCGCAAGCCCTCTACATTGGATGAATTTATGGCCATCGGCCAAAGAGTCAAGCAACTTTGGCCCGTGTCCGGACAATAAATGATTCGCGTTTTGTTGGCCGACGACCACGCCATGGTCCGGAAAGGTTTCCGTCTGATTCTAGAAGCGCAGCCCGACATGGAGATCGCGGGCGAGGCTGGGAATGGCCGCGACGCCGTCGAACTGGCCGAGAAACTTCATCCCGATGTGGTGGTCATGGACGTCGCGATGCCCGAGCTCAACGGAATCGAAGCCACGCGCCGTCTCGCCGCCTCCTCGCCACATACTCGAGTTCTCGCCTTGAGCATGCACAAGGATTCGGTCTATGTCCGTGAAATCCTGCGCGCGGGCGCTAGAGGCTATCTACTGAAGGACTCCATCGATACCGATCTCATTAGCGCCGTCCGCGCCGTCGCTAAAGGCGATGGCTATATCAGCCCCGGCGTATCGGACGCGGTTCTGAGCGATTATCGGCGTCATGTCACTGATCCGCTGGACCTGCTCACCAGCCGCGAGCGTGAAGTATTGCAGATGATTGCCGAGAGCAAGACCAATAAAGAAATCGCCGTCGCGCTGAATCTGAGCGTCTACACCGTCGAGGCGCACCGAGGCAAAATTATGGAAAAACTGAATCTGCATTCGACCGGCGAGCTCGTGCGTTTCGCTGTCCGGCACGGTTTAGTCGATTAGTCCTTGAGCCTTCTTTTGCGCAGCTCGTCAAACGCCACCGCGAGAATGATCACGGCCCCGATGATTACCTGCTGCCAGTACGGATTGGTGCCCAGCAGATCGCTTCCATTTGCGAGCAGTCCCATAATGAAAGCACCCACCAGCGTTCCCAGCACGCTCCCTTCGCCGCCTCTTAGGCTGCCGCCGCCGATCACGACCGCTGCGATGGCCGTCAGCTCGTAGCCCTGGCCTCCGGTCGGCTGCCCGGTCATCAGCCGCGACACCTCGATCATCCCGGCCAGTCCGGTCAGCAAGCCCGCGCCCGCGTATACAACGGTCGTGTGGAACTTTACCGGCACGCCCGCATAGAAGGCCGCGTCCGGATTGCTGCCGATCGAAAATGCGTACCGCCCGTGTCGCGTGTGTTCCAGCATGACGTGCGTCACCACCGCGCACAGCAGCAAAATCCAAAGTACGAACGGCACGCCCAGCAGCGTGCCCTCGCCCAGGTAGGAGAACGATGGCGGGATCTCGTGTACGGGAAGCCCTTTCGAAATGATCAGCGCAAATCCGCGGTAAATCCCCATGGTGCCGAGCGTGACGATAAAAGGGCTGATGCGCAGCGAAGTGATCATCAGGCCGTTCGCGAAACCACACAGCATGCCGACCAGCATGCCGGCGGCGATCCCCCACCCGATTCCGTGCTTCTCCATGGTCATCGCGCCCAACAAACCGGCCAGAGCGAGAATCGATCCCACCGACAGATCGATCCCGCCGGCGATAATAATCACGGTCATGCCCAGCGCCATGATGTTGATCACTGCGGTCTGTCGAACCACGCTCGAAAGGTTGGTGGAGGTCAGAAAATTCGGCGAAGCGATCGAAAGAATAATAAACAGCGCCAGCAGAGTGAAAAACGGCAACAGCCGCTGGATCATTCCGGATGCTCCTCGGCCGTGACCGCGCTGATCTCGAACGCCGCGTAGCGCATAATCTCCTCTTGCGTGGTGCGGCCCGGCAATTCGCCGCTGATTCTCCCCTGTCGCATCACCAGAATCCGGTCGGCCACCTGCAGGAGCTCGCCCATCTCGGAACTGACCATCAGGATCGCCGCCCCGGCCCGCGCCAGCTCGTCCATCATCTGGAAGACCTCGATTTTAGCGCCCACATCGATGCCCCGCGTCGGCTCGTCGAACAGAAAAATGCGCGCCGCCGAGACCAGCCATTTCGCAATCGCGACTTTTTGCTGATTGCCGCCGCTGAGCCTTCCGGCCAATTGCTTTCCCGATGACGTGCGGATGCGGAGCCGCAGAGTAAAATCATCCGCTACCTTTTTTTCGGCGGCATGATTCAGGAAACCGAACCGGCAGACGCTGGTTAAATTCGCCATCGTGAAGTTGTGGCTGATAGGCAGCGCGGTGGCGAGGCCCGTATGCTGCCGGTCTTCAGGAATCAGCGCCAGCCCCGCGTCTACCGCATCACGCGGCGAACGAATACGAACCGCATTGCCCAAGATGCGGACGTTACCGCTATCGATCGCATCCACTCCAAACAACGCGCGGCAGAGCTCGGTACGCCCGGCGCCGATCAATCCCGCCATTCCGACGATTTCGCCGGCTCGCAAGGAGAAGCTGACGTCCTTGAGCACCGGTTCTCGCGTCAGATGCTCGACGTGCAGAACCTCCTTACCCGGCGGCAGGGCATTGCGCGTGTAAATCGAGGTGAGCTCGCGGCCCACCATGTGCCGGATGATCTGATCGGTTGTGATTTCGTTCAGCGGTCCGGAATGGACTGTTTCACCGTCGCGCAGAACCGTCACTCGATCGCCGATAGCGCGCAGCTCTTCCAGCCGGTGCGTGATGTAAATCACTCCCACATTCCGCTCGCGAAGCGCCCGGACGATCCGGAAAACTTCCTGCGTCTCGGTCTCGGATAGCGAGGACGTCGGTTCGTCGAAAATCAACAAGCTGGAACCCTGCTGGATCGCTCGGCAAATCTCTACCATCTGTTTACCAGCTGGACTGAGCTTTTCCACCTTCCACTCCGGCTGGAGCGGAAAGCGATGCTGTTCGATGATACGCGATGCGCGCGCCAGCATTTCCCGCCGATTCACCCAGCCTAGCGGCCGGCGAGGCTCGCGGCCGAGAAAGATATTCTCCGCAACCGAGAGATGCGGCGCCAGGAGCGACTCCTGATGCACCATAGCGATTCCGTGCGAAGCCGCTTCCGCCGGATTACGGAAGTGCACGCTGCCGCCTTGCCACAACACATCGCCGCCGTCGCGCTCCAACATTCCGGCGACAATCTTCATCAGGGTCGACTTGCCGGCCCCGTTCTCGCCCATCAGCAGATGCACTTGGCCGGCTTGAACGTCCAGGTTGCCGTGACGAAGCGCCGTAACGCCACCGAATCGTTTTTGGATGTCTTTCAGTTGCAGCAGCATCGTGGCTGAGCCGCGCGCCTAGGTGGCGTAGGTCTCCGACCTGCGAGAGCCTTCTTCCGCTCCTCTCATTGCCCTCCCGCCGCTGAAATCTTCTCCATCTGCTGCCCTGTCAAAAGATCGTTCACCTGCACCAGATTCGTCTTCAGCGCTTCATCCAACCGCGCCTTCAGTGCATCCAGCCGCGCCGTCAGCTCTTTGAACACGACGTAACTCGCATCCGTGGGTTTTGCGTCGCCGGTCTCGATGCTGCGTGCCAGCGCCGCGAGCTGATTATTCAGTTTGATTGGAAAGTTCAGCGGATCCTGATTGCTCCGGTTCCGCACCTGATATACGTCTTCTTCCACCGCCGTCAGCTTGCTCTCCAGACGCTCGGCCGCCGCGTTGATCTCCGGATTCTTGGCCTTCTCCGCCCGATCTTTGAGTTGCTTCTTGATGGCGCGAATCAGCACTACCATCTCGTCCGCCTCGCTCACTTTGTCACGAACTTGCGATGCCAGCTTGAACTGTTCCTCTAAATCGGCGTTGCTGACATTCGGGAGCCGCGGATCTTTGACCACCGGCAGGTTCTCGGTCTGCATGGCGCCATTCACGATTATCCGCGCGTGATATTCGCCGGGCGGCGCCAGCGGTCCTTGATCCGGGCGCGCGCCCCACATAATCAATCCTTCGAACGTCTTAGCGCCTGGATATCGCAGGTCCCACGTGAAGCGGTTAATGCCGGCAGTCCGGGTTGGCGGCTTCGCTCGCGGTGGACCAAATTCGGAATCTGCGTCCGCGTCCGACGCGCCATCTTTCTTCTTGTCATCTTCCGCGGTCCCTTCAAATGACCGAACTAATTGCCCCTGTCCATCGAGAATCTGGACGCTAATCTTGTCCACCGGCTGCTTCAAGTAGTAATCGAGCACGCCTTGGTTCACCGACCGCTCTGCCGGCCGCGGGCGGAACAGATGCGCGCTTTCGCCGGGAATTTGCGGTTTGAGCTGCCGCAGCGCGGTGATGTCGTCCAACACGTAAAACGACCGGCCGTGCGTCGCGATTACCACATCATCGCCCTCGACTACCAGGTCGGAAACTTGGGTGTTCGGCAGATTCAAGCGCAGCGGCTGCCAGTTCGCGCCATCGTCGAACGAAACGTATATGCCGTGCTCAGTGCCCGCAAACAGCAGGCCCGGACGCCCGGGATCTTCGCGCACCGCCTGCACGAAATCGTTCGATGGGATGCCGTTAACGATCTTGGTCCACTTTTTGCCGTAATCTTCGATCCGGTACAGGTAGGGCTGCCGATCGTCAAGCTGATATCGCTTTCCAGCCAAATATGCTTTGCCCGGGTTGTGCGGCGAAGCATCAATCAGGCTGATGCGCATGAACTCCGGCCAATCCTTGGGCGTGATGTTATCCCAACGCGACCCGCCGTCGCGCGTGACATATGCGACCCCGTCGTCCGATCCGGTCCAGATCGTGTTCACATCTTTCCGCGATGGCGCGACGCTGAAGATTGTTCCATAAATCTCCGGCCCGTTTTGATCTTTCGTAATCGGGCCGCCCGAATCGCCCAGTGTCTTCGGATCGCCGCGCGTCAAATCGGGCGAGATTCGCTCCCACGTTTGCCCTTCGTTCGTAGTGCGCCACAAATGCTGCGACGTAACGTACAGCACCTTCGGATCGACAGGCGAGAACACGATAGGAAACGTCCATTGCCAGCGCTCCTTCAGATCTTTCGCCGGCATTCCCGAGAAGAACAGCGGATACACCTGGATATCGCGCATTTGCCCCGTGCTGCGATCGAAGCGAGTGACCAGCGCGCCTTGGCTGCCCGCATAAAAGATGTTCGGATTCTTCGGATCGGGCGCGATATAGCCGCTCTCGCCGCCGCCCACCGCGTACATCGGATTCCCAACGCGGCCGCCCCGTCCAGCTTCCTCGCTCGGCACGCAGATCGTGGTGTTGTCCTGCTGCGCGCCGCAAACGTGATACGGAATGTCTTTAGTCACCGCTATGTGATAGAGCTGCGCCGTCGGAAAGGTCTGCTGCGTCCAGGTCTCGCCGCCGGTGAGCGACACATTCGCGCCCCCATCATTGCTGTTGATCATTCGTTTTGGATCATTGGGCGCGATCCACAGATCGTGATGGTCTCCGTGCGGAGCGCGGATGGTTTTGTAAGTCTTGCCGCCATCGGTCGACTTGAAGAACGCGGTATTGAGAATATAAACCGTCTCGACATCTTTGGGATCGGCATAGATTCGCGAATAATAAAACGCCCGCTGCCTCACCTTCCGATCTTCACTGGCCTTCTTCCATGTCCCGCCGGCATCATCGGAAACGAATACTCCGCCGTCTTCGGCTTCAACGATTGCGTATACTCGCTTTGAATCCGCGCCTGAAACACTGATGCCGATCTTGCCGATGGTCCCGGCCGGCAATCCCGCATTGCGCGTAATCTCAGTCCAATGGTCGCCGGCGTCAGTGCTCTTAAACAGACCGCTCAGCGCACCGCCGCTCGATAGCGACCACGGTGTCCGGTATGCATCCCAGATCGCCGCGTACAGCACGTTCGGATTATGTGGATCGATGCACAGATCCACCGCGCCCGCATGATCGTTGCGATACAGCACCTTCTGCCAGGTTTTGCCGCCGTCTTTGGTGCGAAACACGCCGCGCTCCGCATTCGGACCGTAAGGATGCCCGAACGCCGCAACGTATACGATGTCCGGATTGGTGGGATGAACCCGAATCCGCGCGATAGCCTGCGTTTCGATGAGCCCGATGTTCTTCCACGTCTTGCCGCCATCGGTGGTCTTGTACACGCCATCGCCCTGCATGATGTTGCCGCGCAGCTCCGTCTCGCCCATCCCGATGTAGACCACATCCGGATTCGATTCCGCGACTGCGACCGCGCCCACCGACGAGCTTTGGAGTTGCCCATCCGTCACCGGTTTCCAAGTCGCGCCGCCGTCGATAGTCTTCCACAGGCCGCCGCCAACAGCTCCGAAGTAATATTCATTCGGACGGCTGGCGCTGCCGGCGGAAGCGATGGATCGCCCGCCGCGGTTAGGCCCGATGCTTCGCCACTTCAACGCCCCGAACAGCGCTGCGTCATAAGTTTCGGCGGTTCCGATCGAGCAGACCGTAATCAACGAAAAAAGAAACAATTTCCTCATCAGCGCATAACCTCCCCGGTATCATCTAAGAAGGCAATCTTCAATCCTATCTGATCCGCCCCCCCCGGCCTCTGTTGGATGTCCAAAAACCGCTCACTGGAACAATTACTAGCTTGTAAGTGATGTTACGATAACGATGATCTTTACAAAATCCTTATAAATCGTGCGGCCACGGAGGAATGCGTTGGGAACGCCAAAGAACAAACTCGCCGAAGTGCTCGACAAACACGAACAGCAAATCGCGAAGGGTTGGCTGGAACGCCAAGCCTCCACAATGCGGAGATTATCGGGCGCCGAGCAGCAGGAAGTTACGCGGCAGTCTCGCGAGTTTCTCAAGACTGTGAAAACAGCAGCTCAAGGCAATGGGGCAGGCGATATTTCAGCGCCCGCATGGAACCCGGTTCGCGACTTCCTGACTGATTTCTCCGCCGCGCGCGCCAAGGGCGGCTACTCGTCGTCTGAGACTGCGTCGTTTATCTTCTCCATGAAGCAGCCCCTGTTTGAAGCGCTTCGCCAGGAACTCCTCCACGACCCTGAGACGCTCGCGACCGAAACCTGGCGCGCCACCGAATTACTCGACTCGCTGGGCCTGTTAACTACCGAAGCATTTCAGAAAACTCGCGAGGATGTGATTTCCCGCCAGCAGCACGAACTGCTGGAGCTGTCCACGCCTGTCGTCCAGCTTTGGGATGGTATTCTGGCCCTGCCTCTTATCGGCACCCTGGACAGCGCCCGCACTCAGGTAGTCATGCAAAACCTGCTGGATGCCATCGTGAAGACGCGTTCCGACTTCGCCATTATCGACATCACCGGCGTTCCGGTCGTGGATACGCTGGTGGCCCAGCACCTGCTCAAAACGGTGGCCGCCGCGCGCCTGATGGGCGCCGAATGCATGATCAGCGGAATCCGTCCGCAGATTGCTCAGACCATCATCCATCTGGGTGTCGATCTGTCGGACGTTATCACCAAAGCCACGCTCGCCGATGCTTTCGCGCTTACCCTGCGGCGAGCCGGCTTTAAGATGGTTCGCGAACAAAAAGAGCGGGCGGCGGAGAATTAAAACGTGGAGCGCATCCCAATCCTGAAGATGGGCGATTATCTGCTCATCACCATCCAGGTGGACATGCACGACCGGCTGGCCATCACGCTGCAGGAAGACCTGACAGACCAGATCGTGAAACACCGCTCCCACGGCGTGTTGATCGATATATCCGCACTCGAGATGGTCGATTCCTTCATTGGCCGGATGCTGGGCAGCATCGCTTCCATGGCGCGCCTTCTCGATGCCGAAACCGTGGTGGTCGGGATGCAGCCGGCCGTGGCTATTACTCTGGTGGAGCTCGGACTCTCCATGACCGGCGTCCGCACGGCCTTGGATGTGGAGAAAGGCATGCTGGTGCTGCGCACCGCTCTATCGAAAGCGAGGCGGAACGGTGCTCCGCGTGCTGAAGTCTGAATCGTTTCCGATTCGCGCCAGCGAGGATGTCGTCATTGTGCGCCAGGCCGTTCGCATCCAGGCCGTCTCTCTCGGGTTTGGTCTGGTGGATCAAACCAAGCTGGTAACTGCTTCGAGCGAATTGGCCCGAAATACGCTCGATTATGGCGGCGGTGGGGCAGCCCAGATCGAGGTGATCCAGAATGACCAGCGCTCCGGCCTGCGGGTCGTGTTTGAAGACCAGGGCCCCGGCATTCCGGACATCGACCAGGCTCTCAGCGATGGCTTCACCAGCGGCGGCGGATTGGGGCTCGGCCTGGGCGGCGCCAAGCGCCTGTCGCACGAATTTGAGATTTCCTCGAAACCCGGCGCTGGCACGAGAGTCTCTATTCTAAGGTGGAAATAGCGATGGGGGAGTCCGTTCGGATATTGGTCGAGGAGGCCAGCAAGACTGCGGAAGCGCGCCGTTATGCCCGCGCTATGGCCGCAAACATCGGCTTGAACGAGACTGTCGCCGAGCAGGTCAGCATTGTCGTTACCGAGGCTTGCACCAATCTCCTCAAGCATGCCGGGCGCGGCGAGATCATTCTGCATTCCTCGTCCGAGGGGCTGGAGACTACACCCTTGCTGGACGTTCTGGCGCTCGATCAGGGACCGGGCATGAGAAACCTGCAGCAATCTCTGCAGGACGGCTACAGCACCGGCAGTACGGCTGGGCACGGCCTGGGCGCGATCATCCGCCTGTCGCAAGATTCCGATTTCTACACCGTTCCCCAGAAAGGCACCGGCATCCTCGCTCGCTGGTGGACCGAGCCTCCCAAACCATCGACGCCAGGCTTGGCCACGCTGCGCATCAGTGCCGTAAATCTGCCCAAGCCAGGGCAGGAGGTCTCTGGCGACGCTTGGGGCGCGGTCCACTTCGCCGATTACGTCCTCGTCCTGTTAGCCGACGGCCTGGGTCACGGGCTGGAGGCGAACATAGCATCCATGGAAGCCGTGCGGATTCTGCGTCTCCATCCGGACCTCCCGCCCGCGGCTCTCCTGCAGCGTGTCCACAGCGCCCTGCGCGGCACCACTCGAGGCGCCGCCGTCGCCATTGCCCGGATCGACCTCGCTCACAGTCAGGTCGCTTTCGCCGGTGTCGGCAACATCTCCGCACGCATTTATTCGGGCGCCCAGCCGCGCCAGAGCCTGGTTTCGGTTAACGGCACCGCGGGGCATCAAACTGAACGAATACAGGAGTTCGCCTACCCCTGGCCCACCGATGGTTTGCTGCAGCTTCATTCCGACGGCCTTTCAACTGGGGCGAGTTTGGATGCGTATCCGGGGTTGTTCTTACGCGATCCGGCCCTCATCGCGGGTGTGTTATATAGAGATTTTGCAAGGGGGCGTGACGACTCCACCGTCGTCGTAGCAAAGGCGTCCTAGATGAGCGTTCGTATTCTTTCCGTCAGCATCCGTTCAGAACACGACACCGTCGCCGCCCGCCAGCGCGCCCGTCAGATCGCCCGTTTGCTGGGTTTCGATCCCCAGGATCAAACGCGGATTTCCACGGCTGTCTCCGAGATCGCTCGAAACGCGTTCAACTACGCCGGTGGCGGCCAGATCGAGTATCTGATCGAAGGAGCCGTCGCACCCCAGCTATTTCTCATCAAAGTCAACGACTCGGGCCCTGGTATTCGCGACTTGAGCAGCATTCTGGAAGGTACGTATCGATCTCAAACCGGGATGGGGCTGGGCATCTCCGGCGCCCGGCGTTTGATGGATCAGTTTCAAATTGAATCCGCTCCCGGCCGCGGCACAACCGTCTGGCTGAAGAAGTTGCTGCCCAAGCGCGCACCGTTGGTTTTGCCGCCCGATTTGGCACGGATTGCTACCGCACTCGCCCGCGAGGCGCCGCAGGATCCTTTCCAGGAACTGCAGTACCAGAATCAGGAGCTGCTCCGTGCATTGGAGGAGATTCGGGCGCGTCAAGCCGAGCTGATCCTGCTCAACCGTGAGCTGGAGGATACCAACCGCGGTGTGGTCGCGCTGTACGCGGAGTTGGATGAAAAAGCCGATCATCTACGCCGCGCCGACGAGCTGAAATCGAAATTTCTCTCCAACATGAGCCATGAGTTCCGCTCCCCGCTCAACTCCATCCTGGCGCTCAGCGGTTTGCTGCTGGATCGAGTGGACGGAGATCTGAGCTCCGAACAGGTTCAGCAGGTCGAATATGTGCGCCGGGCTGCTCAGGACCTGCTCGAGCTGGTGAACGATCTGCTCGATCTGGCCAAGGTGGAGGCTGGAAAGATCGAAGCCAAGCCTCTCGAATTTACGGCCGCCGACCTGTTCGCCGCACTCCGCGGAATGCTCCGTCCACTGCTGCTGAATCAATCCGTCGGCTTAGTTTTTGACGATGTCAGCCACATACCGCAAATCTATTCCGACGAGGGCAAAGTATCGCAAATTCTCAGGAATTTCATCTCCAACGCGTTGAAGTTCACCGAGAGCGGGGAAGTTCGAGTCTCCGCCGCGCTCGCCGGTGAAACAGATGTCGTCTTTTCGGTCTCCGATACCGGCATCGGAATCGCGCCTGAGAATATCGAACTGATTTTCCAGGATTTTGCGCAGGTGGACAGTCCCATTCAAAGGCGGGTGAAAGGAACCGGCCTGGGCCTGCCGCTGTCGAAGAAACTAGCCACTTTGTTGAACGGAGAAGTGCGTGTCCAGAGCCAGTTGGGCGGCGGCTCCACTTTCTCGCTTAAGATGCCGCTCCGTTATCGCGACGCCGCCACCCTGGAACCAAGCGCGCCCCAACCGGATTGGGCCCCCGATTCAGGCAAGCTTCCGGTGTTGATCATCGAGGACAACGCCGCTATGCGGATGATGTACGCCAGCTTTCTGGCGGGCTCCATTTTTCAGCCCGTGCATGCTTCCACCACCCGCGAAGCCGAGGACCTGCTCGATCAAGTCCGGCCGGCAGCGATCGTACTCGATATCGTTTTGCGCTCGGAAGACACTTGGTCGTTCCTGGCCCGGCTCGCCGGAGATACTCCTGCCCAACCCGCTCCCATTCTGGTGGTCAGCAGTATAGAAGATCAAGCCAAGGCTTATCATTTGGGCGCGCGCGATTATATTGTGAAACCTGTTGAGCGCGTCGATTTCATCACCCGGCTGCGAGCGCTCACCGATCAGCCGCCCATCCACCGCGTTCTGATAATCGATGATAACGAGACTGACCGTTATTTGTGGAAACGCCAACTGAGCGGCGCAGCTTTCCTCATCACCGAAACTTATAACGGATACGACGGATTTCAAAAAGCCAGTCAGGAGAAACCCGATCTGATCGTCCTCGATCTCAACATGCCCGGCCTGAGCGGCTTTGAGGTCCTGGAGCGATTGAAGGCCGCGACGTCGACTAAAGACATTCCGGTGGTTATTTGCACTTCACGCATTCTCACCAGTACGGAAAGAAATCAACTCGCCGGCAAGGCAGTAACGATTCTTAGTAAGGAAGGCCTCGATCACAGCGTTGCGGCTCGAGAACTTCGACGTGTCATCGAAAGAGCGGGGATGGCCGCCACAACAACGCAGTAGAAGCAGTAAGAACGGACCACATGAACTTATCAGACTATTCTATTCTAAACGTCGACGATTACCGGCCGTCGCTCTACGCCCGCAGCAAAGTGTTGCGCCAGGCCGGCTTCGAGGTCCTGGAAGCTACCAATGGCGCTGGAGCGCTGCAAATGCTGTCGGACCTGAGGCCGCCGCTTGTACTCCTCGACGTAAATCTGCCCGACATGAGCGGCTTTGAGGTGTGCAAACGAATCCGCGCCACTCCCAATATCGCCGGCACAACGGTGGTGCACATTTCTGCCTCCAGCAGTCAGAGCCGGCACCAGGTTTATGGGTTGGACTCCGGCGCTGATAGTTATATGGTCGAGCCCGTTGAGCCGGAAGTCCTGGTCGCTACCGTAAAAGCATTTCTCCGCGCACGCCAGGCCGAAGACGCTTTGCGGCGCTCTAATGAGGATCTGGGACGATTTTCGTACACCGTGGCGCACGAGCTGAGCGAGCCGCTGCGAACTATTACAGTGCATGCTCAACTACTGGAAAGGAAGCTCGGAGGGCAACTTTCCGGAGAAACCGCGGACTCGTTCCAGTTCGTGATGCAAAGCGCCCACCGGATGCGCTCTTTCATTGACGATCTTCTCCGCTACTCCCACGCTACTCATCCCAGCGGCAGTAACGTGGCCGAAATAGACACCGAAGCCCTGCTCGTGCAGGTACTCTTCAACCTGGATGCTGTCATCCAAAGCAAGGGAGCGCGAATCACGCACGATCCGCTGCCGACCATATTCGCCGATGCGCGAATCGAGCAGGTGTTGCAGAATCTCATCACCAATGCGATCAAGTACAGCCAGCCTGGCATCACGCCGGAGGTTCACATCTCGGCGCGCGAGCAGCCGGGTTCCTGGCTGTTTTCGGTCCGGGATAACGGCATCGGCATCGATCCGCAGTATAAAGATGGAATTTTTCAGATCTTTCGCCGGCTGCATGGACGGGATGTAGCCGGTCACGGAATCGGCTTGGCGCTGGCGCAGAAGATCGTCGAGGGCCACGGCGGAAAAATTTGGGTGGAATCGGAGCCCGGAGCCGGCTCAACTTTCTATTTCACCGTTCTGACGGAATTGACCAGCGCGCCCCGCAGCAATCAAGCTTCTAGCTGACGACGCAGGAAACTTTACCCTAAAAGACCGTCCGCGGCACGGTTTGCCGAGCACCCGTGCGTCTCCACATGCTCGAGATAGGCATACTTCATCTTCTGCTTCTTCTCGTTGGCCATATGTATCAGTAGATCGAAGCGATGCGAATCCATATCGCCGGCGACAATAGCCAGGAACTGCTGTTCGTGCAGGAGCAGCAGTTCTTGTACGGCTTCGCCAAATGCGTCCAGCAGAACGCGCTGCTCCGTGCAAACCGCCCCGTTGGACTCTGTTCTTTTCTCTAGAATCGTTCTCGTCTTGTCGACGAATTCATCCACGTGACACTTGTACTTCTCCCCGTCCCAAACGAATTCGACATATTCATCTCGAATCAAAACCGGACCGTAAAGCCTTGTACCATGCGGAAGAGTCAATAACGCCTGTTGTGGGCTGCGTACCACCGGCATCGCCGGAAGTTCTCCCTGCACATATCGAGTTTCCGCCTTCAGGTTCGGATGACGATCAGACAGCACGCGGGCTCCATCGTCGTAAAGACTTCACCAGACTACCCTATATAATTTACGACGTTTTAGAACGTTACGTTTCGGCAACTAGTAGAAATCCCAGTATTTCTAGCGGTTCGGTAGGGCGGGGCCGGTGGTCTCACGATTGCTTTTGAGTGCGCGGAGGTATGAGCATGCCGGGTATGACGGTCGAACAAACGGCGACGAAAACCGAGTCCAACCTTACAGTTTGCCGGGAGCAGCGCCGCCTTTTGGACGCGTTTGGCGAAGCCGTGCAGGGTCTGCTGCTCCTGCACGAACAGCAGTTCCTGGCTATTGTCGCCGGCGACTTGGACTCTCATCGTTTCGATCTACTCATCCACATGGCCAACGAGGCGAAGCAGAAGGTGAAGTATGCTTATCTCGAGCATGTGGAAGCACACGGCTGCTCGCGGGATTAATGTCACTGACCAACGTTGAACGAGAAAAAATTACTGACAGCGTACTCAAGATTCAGTCGGTGAGGGCTTCCCTGGAAGATATCGATGCGACAAAGATTCCAGATTACGGTGAGATTGAGGGCTGTTTGACCGTCGTCGATAAGAGTCTCCGGCTGGCTTTGAGAGAAGTCCCATCCAAGAAGGAATAGAAGGCGCCAGGAAAGCCCGGCGCCCTCCGAAATCTACTTCGTCTGAAGAACAATCGCCTCCGTTTGGTTTGGACCTGCCCGGCTGGCAAGCTCCTTTTCACGCGCTGACTTCGGCACAGCCTCTCCCTCCGGGGAGCCTGCGGTAAAGATCTTGGAGAGAAAGTAAGCATCACTATAACGGTTAAATTCCAAAATGCCGGTTGCCGGCGCCTTTGTCCGCGACACCGGCGATGTGAGAGTCATAACCGCGGTGTGGTGACCGTCCTCCTGATGCACAATCAACAGGCGCGACGAGTAATCAAATAGGTAATCTCCCGCTGGCAAGGTGGTCTTGCCCATCCGAAATTCAAATGGGATGTTCGCTTCCAGTCGTGTTTGTGCTTGGAGACCTGAGCAGGCCAGAGCGGCCAAGAAACCAACTGCAAAGTGTAATCGCTTCATAATTTACTCCTTTTTTGTCGACTTTCCATTGGGCTATTGAGCCTCGCAGTGGATAGCGTTCGTCGATAGAAAACTCCGCCTAAGTCTCAAATGTGGTACCATGCGGCACACCTTAGGATGTTTGTATGTTGGAGAAAACGGGGGATATTACGTCTCTCCTGCACAAGTGGCGCGCCGGCAGCCGCACGGCTGAGAACGAGCTGTTTGCCCTTGTGCTGCCTAATCTCCGGCGACTCGCACATCATCTGATGAAGGGCGAGCGCAAGGGTCATTCCTTGCAAGCTACCGAGTTGGTCGACCAAATATATCTGCGTCTGGTCGCCGCCAAAGATCGAGATTGGCAGAACAGGCAGCATTTTTTCGCTATAGCTGCTAGAGCCATGCGTAGATACCTTATTGACCATGCCCGCGGGCGCCCCAATGCCGAGTTCGTGGCGCTCGAAGGAATCGAAAATCTCCTTCCTGCGTCTAGCGTCAAGCTGGAGCTGGCCGTTACCATCGACCGGCTATTGGAGCAGCTTGCCGAAACGAAGCCGGAGTGGTGCACGCTGGTGGAGGTGAAATACTTCCTCGGACTTACTGACGAAGAAGCGGCCGAGATGCTCGGTCTGAAAATTCGCACCATGCAACGCATGTGGCGTGACGCCCGGCAGTGGCTATTTGAGCACATGGAGCCTGACCATGCTCAATAAAGCGAAGGACGACGATCTGGTGATGAGCCTCGTCGATCTGGCGTTGACCCATCCGCCGGACCAGCGTGAATCTTATCTCAAGAGCGCTTGCGGCGCCGACACGGAATTGTTTGAAGAGACCTGGAGTTACGTCCGGTGGGAAGAGCGCATGAATGGATTCTTGCTTGATCCGCTTTATCCAGCCGCTTCCTACGAGCATCCCTTCGAACCCGGCGAGCTGTTGGATGGCCGCTTCCGGATCGTGCGCGAGATAGCCCAGGGAGGCATGGGCGTCGTGTACGAAGCCGTGGATGAAAAATTGAAGCGGCGCATTGCGCTCAAGTGCGCCAAGACGGGCTTCCGCAAACGGCTCCCACCCGAGGTGCGCAACGCTACCGAGATCAGCCATCCCAATGTCTGCAAGATTTTCGAGATCCACACGACCTCCACGCGGCAAGGCGATATCGACTTCATCACCATGGAGTTTCTGGACGGCGAAACGCTCCTCGATCGGCTCACCCGTGGACCTCTTCCTGAGAAAGAAGCGCGCGCCATCGCGCTCCAGCTCTGCGCGGGCTTAGGGGAAGCACATCGCAACCAGGTAATTCACGGCGATCTCAAAAGCAATAACGTCATCCTCACTTCCGGTCCGCACGGAGCCGTCCGTGCGGTGATTACCGATTTTGGCTTGGCCCGCGGTCCCGAAGGGGCGCAAACGAACGCGCCGTCCGGCCAAATGGCCGGCACTCCGGACTACATGGCTCCCGAGCTATGGAAGGGCGGCAAGGCTTCGGTGGCGTCCGACATTTACGCGTTAGGTGTGATTCTCTCTCAGCTAGGCTCCGGTCGGCAGCAGAATCGCATCCTCGCGCGTTGTCTCAATGAAGATCCGGCGAGCCGGTTTCCAAATGCCGATGCTATCGCTCAGGCACTTGTGCCGCTTCGTTCCCGGCGCTGGTTCCTGACCGCTGCCGCAGCGACCATCCTTGTGTCGGTCATCACTGGGGTGATTACCTATCAACGAGCCACCGCCCCGCAGGAATCCGTGCGCCTGGCCATGCTGCCGTTTTCCTACAGTGCCGATCTGGCTCCCCTAGGCAAGGACGTCTTGCGCGGGACTTCGGTGAATCTAGTCAAGCTCCGGGGCGGGACCAAAGCCCGCTATTCGGCCGTATCGTTGGCAGACATCCGGCGCGCTGGAGTAGATACGCCCGAAAAAGCTAAGGCCGCGTTAAGCGCAACCCATATCCTGCACGGGAGTCTGACCAAAGAGAAAGACCAAGTAGTGCTGCATGCCATCCTGACGGATACTCGAACAGGTGTCGACGCCAAGGACTGGACGATGGAATACGCCCCCGGCCAGACTCGCTACATCCCGATAGCACTGGCGGGATTTGTGACGGGAACATTGCATCTGCCGCCACTGGCGACCGAAGAAACGGTGAACGCAGCGGCGTATCAGAATTATTTGTCAGGCCTGTCCTCTGTGCGACGCGACTCTGGAGTGGATTCCGCTCTTACATTCCTGGAACAAGCGGTTGCCGGTGATCCTGACTCCCCGTTCACCTTCGCCGGACTGGCGGAAGCTCAGTGGTTCAAATACTTTCTCTCTAAGGACAGATTGTGGTTGGACCGGGCCACTGACTCAGAGCGGCAAGCTGAGCTCCGAAATCCGGATTTGGCTCCAGTTCATCGCATCGCAGGAGTCCTGCTCGCAAATGCCGGCCGCTACGAGCTGGCTGAAGCAGAGTACCGTAGGGCTATCGAGTTGGTGCCTGCTAACGGTGACGCATGGCGGCGGCTGGGCCAAGTCTTAGAGCAAAACAACCAAACCCATGACGCGCTGGCGGCTTACCAGCGTGCCGTTGAGGTAGATCCGCGAATGTACAGGAATTATCAGGCGCTCGGGACTTTCTATAACAAGCACGCTAACTACACCGAGGCAAAGCGATATTTCACCGAGACCGTGGAACTCGCCCCGAGTGAACCTGCAGCGCACTTCGCGCTGGGCGCAACCTGCTTGAATGCGGGGCAGTTCAGTGAAGCTGAGAGTGAATTTCGCAAAGCTCTTGACCTCCAAACGACGCCGGAAGCGCTCAACTCCCTGGGGATGGCGCTAATGTATCAATCCAGAGAAACCGATGCAGTCCCCTACTTCTTGGAGGCGTTGCGCCTGCAGCCGGAGCGGTACCTCTCCTGGATGTATCTCGCCGTCTGCTACCGTCGCCTAAACCGCAGCGCCGAATCCCAGCGAGCCAACCAGCGCGGGTTCGAATTAGCGGAGACGGAGATCAGTAAGAACCCTCGCAGTGGTTACGTGCGCTCTTTCCTCGCGTATTTGAGCGCCAGCCTCGGCGATCACGCCCGAGCTGAATCCGAAATCAAGCAAGCCCTTGAATTGTCACCGAATGATACCGATACACGATGGATGGCGGTATTAACCTACGAGGCGTTAGACCAGCGGAGAGCCACCCTGGATCTGTTAAGTACATCGTCCGCGGAATTCCTCGCGGATGTGAGCCGCTGGCCCGATTTGGCGGAATTGCACCGGGATTCTCGCTTTCAACAACTAAGCCCCGCAATTAAATAGAAGAGTCACACAAAGGAGAAGCGCCGCATGGAGATTCAATTCACGATTAAGTTGTTAGGTTCAGGTGGCTCTGCCGCCGTTCTGACTGGCCAGGGATCGCCCGGGGTGGCTAGTCAACATAGCTTGGGGAACTCTGTCAATGACCCGGGCCAAACATCCGGAAATGCGAATTCACCGAACAATGCCGGTCAAGGCGGCGCCGCTCAAGATCCTACGGGTCCAGGCGGCGGTGGGGGCGCGGGACTTGGCCAGGTAATCGTAATAGGCCCTATCGTTATCGGCGGCGCTATCTCTTCGCCACAAGGCGCGGGTTCGGGCGGAGCCGGTCAGGATGACACAGGTCCTGGTGGACAGGGCTAAGCTAAGTGAGCCTGAATGCCTGAATCCAAACAGATCCAAACCATTGCGGCCAGTCGTATTCCGGTCGCGCAAAGGAGGCGGAACTATGCCATTTCCGATTGAACAACAGCAACAGGACCAGTGGTGTTGGGACGCGGTTTCGGACAGCGTGGATCACTACTTCAATCCCAATTCGACTTTGAATCAGTGCCGGGTCGCGCAGCAGGTCCTCGCCACGGACGCCGATTGTTGTAATAATCCCGGTGCCGACGCATGCAACCGAACGGAAAAATTACAGGTCGCCTTGGGCGACCTCGGTAGACTCAACAAGACCCTGGTAATGCCATCCGATTGTGTGGGGACGCCGTTCGGCAGCCTTAACGACTTTGCCGGAATAAAGAGCGAGATCGATAATGGCCGGCCCGTAGGCGTGCGAATCCAATGGTTTGGTGGCACCAAGGGCCACTTTGTTGTGATCTGTGCCTACAAAGAATTTGCGTCGGGATTCAGGACCGTGGACATCGCTGATCCTTTCTACGGTGAGTTGATTGGTGACGAATACTTCGGGATCTGGACCATCGACTTCGACCAATTTCCAGCCGCCTACCAGGGCGGAGGCGACTGGACCGCCACGTTTCTTGTGAAGGCCAAACCGGGAGAACTACAGTGAGTATAACCAGCCCCACTCCTTCTAATGGCACTTTCCTGGCCTTGCAAAACGGCATCGCGAACTTCCTGGCGACCGGTGATCCCCTCTTGCCGATTCTGCTCGGAGCCGGGCTCTCCCCGCACCTTGAGACATTTACCCTGGGTCTGCAAGGTCTCAACACTGGGGCCGACGTTCAGAACGCGGGGCTGGTAGCGTGGCGATTCCTTGCCGTGTCCAAAACAGATGGAATCATCGTCGATGTGACCGTGGCCCTTTCGCATCGCGCGCCAATGGTTGCGGCAGTGCAACGCGGTCCGCATGCCCAAACCATCTTGAATGCCACCTTGCGAGCGGAGAAGCTACCACAGGTGCAGGGAGCGAATTATCAGTTGGCGCTGCTCACTATCCCTGCTTTGCTCATCGAGTCGCTCTGGCTGAAAAAGTCGGGCCCCGATGACTGGATCATTCCCTTTCACACTTTGGCTAGCGAGCTGCACTTGAATCAGCCGTATTCCCCTGACGACTTTATCACTGCTGTACAACCCATCGTGAAAAGGCGGATGGCACATGAGGATTAGGCGAGTGCTCTGGTAAGACATTCGAATGCGGCACGTTGGCGAGCCCTATTCAGTAACCGGTGGTGCTGGCTAATGCTCGTGCTGGCTGATACCCAGCAGGTTCCCATCCGGATCCTTAAACCACGCCACCCGCGTACCTCCCGGTGCGGTCCAGATGCCTAGCTCGTCCTGTTTCACGAAGTCGTATCGCTCCAGCTTGACGCCCGCACTCGTCAGCGCCTTCGCCTTGGCGACGATGTCGTCGACCTCCCACCCCAGGACCGTATAGGGAGCCGCGACCACTTCACGAACCAGCGACACTCGCAGCATGGTTCCGTTCGCGTCGAATACCAGCGCGAAACCGTCCTCGCTGGCCAGCCGAAGCCCGAGCGTGTCGCGATAGAACGTTCGGGCGCGCTCCGCGTCCTTTACGCCGGCAAAAGCAACGATCTTGGAAGAGCCGAGAATACTGGTTTTACCAATGGGTTGACCAATGTGTTGACCGCCGGAATGTGCACTAGCCATAACCCCAGTATCGATGCAATCGGCCTTGTCGCAAGGCCGTTTTGCCGCCATAATATATCTCTTATGCGACAGGCTCCCCAGTACGGCCTTATAACCGAATACGATCCCAAACCTGGCGTGTCCATCTCTACCTTGGCCTATGAATATCCGCCCGGATTCAATGTTCCCCAGCATTCGCACGGGTCCGGCCAGGTGATCTACGCGATCCGCGGCGTGATGGAGATTGCCTCTGGTCAAGGCTTCTGGCTGATACCCCCGCACTTCGCAATTTGGATTCCAGCCCGCATTGCACACAACATTCGCATGCCCGGAGCCGTTTCTATGCGCACGCTCTATTTGCGGCCCGGTCTCGCGCCTCGTCTGCCGGTCGCATGCACGGTGCTACAGGTCACTCCTCTTCTCCGCGAGCTGATCGTCGAAGCTGTACGGATCGGCCAACTTTGCCGGCGCAACTCGCTGCATTGTGCGCTTCGAAACCTGATCATCTCGCAATTGCAATGTGCAGCCCCGGTTCCCAGCTTCGTTACCTTGCCTGGCGACCAGCGTGCGCTCCAGGTGGCTCAGAACGTCATGGGAAACTTGCGTAGCTGCGTTTCGTTCCAGGCCTTATGCGAACATGCCGGCGCGAGCCCGCGGACCATCGAAAGAATCTTCCGCCGCGAAGTGGGCCTGAGCTTCGAGTCCTGGCGCCGGCAGTTCCGTCTGATGAAGGCCATCGAGCTCTTAGCGGGCGGCCGAGCGGTCAAAGAGGTCGCCTTCGAGATCGGCTATCGCCATCCCGGTGCTTTTGTGGAGGTGTTTCGGCAAACTCTGGGTGCAACGCCCAAAGCCTGGGCCGCATCGTTGCAAAAAGCGGATTAAGTTACAATACAGATTCCCTCCGAATGGACCAACTCAAAACGCTCATCCGCGAAGTCCACGACTTTCCCAAACCCGGCATTAACTTCTACGACATCACCACCCTGCTCAAGGACCCGGCTGGATTCAAGGGTGTCATCGACGGACTGGCAAAACGCTATCGCTCCACCCCGGTCGACCTGGTGCTCGGCATCGAGGCGCGCGGCTTCATCATTGCGCCCGCCGTCGCCTACGCCCTGGGCTACGGCTTCATCCCGGTTCGCAAAGAAAAGAAACTCCCGGCCGAGCGCGAGCGCATCGAATACGCGCTGGAATACGGTACCGACGTGCTCGAGATCCACAAAGACGCCATCACGCCCGGACAGAATGTGTTGATCATTGACGACGTACTGGCCACCGGCGGAACCGCTTCAGCGGTCGCCCGGCTGGTCGAAAAACTCCACGGCAAAGTCAGCGGCCTGGGCTTCATCCTCGAGTTGGATTTCCTGAAAGGGCGCGAAAAGCTCCCTGGCTATGACGTCTTCTCGCTTATCCATTATTGATGCCTGCCCGCCTCCGCCTCCGCCTCCGCTCCCTCGCCAAAATCAATCTGGATCTCCGGGTCCTGAATAAGCGCCCTGACGGCTATCACGAGCTTCGAACCATTTTCCAAACCATCTCATTGGCTGACACCATCGACATCGAATACCAGCCCGGGCGCAGCCGCATCGACCTCAAGTCAAACTTGAATATCCCCGACAATCTCATTGTCCGCGCGGCAGATAGCGTCATGAAGACCACCGGACGCACGGGCCGGATTGGCTTCGTTTTGCACAAACGTATCCCGCTCGGGGGCGGCCTGGGCGGCGGATCGAGCAACGCCGCCGCGGTCCTGTTGGCTCTCCCGCTCTTGCTTAGGAAGCCGCTGCCGATCGAGAAGCTCGCGGAATTGGCCGCCGACCTGGGAAGCGACGTGCCGTTCTTCCTTCTCGGTGGAGCCGCCCTCGGGCTTGGCCGAGGCACGGAACTCTACCCTTTGCCCGACCTCCCCGCTCAACCGGCCCTCCTGATCGCTCCCGGTATCCACGTATCCACCAAGGAAGCCTACGGGGAACTTGGCCGGGAATCGACGAACGGCCCTACCGTCTCGACTATTAATCGTTTCCAATCAGTCGCCTGGCAGATCGCAAATGCTTCGCCCAGCGCCGACTGGGCCTGTGTCAATGATTTTGAGAGTGTTGTCTTCGGCCGGCATCCTCAACTAAAATCAATTAAGGGAAAGCTGCTAAGACTGGGAGCTCGGCCGGCGCTGATGAGCGGCAGCGGTTCCTCGCTTTTTGGGATCTTCCCGAGTCGCCAGCTTCGGGATCGGGCGGTCGAGTCGTTCAGGAAAGAGTTCACCAAGGATAAAGTCTATTCCGTTACAATGGTAAGCCGCGCCCGCTACCGTGCACTCTGGCGGCGGCAACTCGCAGCTCCTATGGACAGCAAAGTATGGCCGCCCCAAGACCGGTACGCAAGATGAGATTCGAGCAGATGAAAATCTTCACCGGCAACGCCAATCCGGCGTTGGCCGGCAAGATCTGTGCGTCTCTAGGCTGCACGATGGGCGCGGCTTCGGTCGAGCCTTTTTCCGACGGCGAGATTCGCCTGCAGATTCTTGAAAATGTGCGCGGCGCCGACGCCTTCGTCGTACAGCCAACCTGCACTCCGGTCGACCGCCACCTGATGGAGCTGCTGCTGATGATCGACGCCCTCCGCCGCGCATCAGCAGAGCGCATCACAGCAGTGTTACCCTATTATGGGTATGCGCGGCAGGATCGAAAAGATAAGCCGCGGATGCCTATCTCCGCCCGGTTGATTGCGAACCTGATTCAAAGAGCCGGTGCGGATCGTGTGCTTACTTTGGACCTGCACGCGGCCCAGATTCAGGGGTTCTTCGACGTTCCCGTCGATCACCTTTTCGCCGCGCCGGTGATGATCGAGTACTTCGATTCCATCGGACGCAGGGACTTGACCATAGTTTCGCCGGATGCCGGGGGTGTGGAGCGCGCGCGCGCTTTTGCCAAGCATATGAATGCCCCGCTGGCCATTATTGATAAGCGCCGTACTGATGTGAACGTCGCGGAAGTGATGAATATCATCGGCGATGTGGAGGCGCGGCATTGTTTGATTGTGGACGATTTGATCGATACCGCCGGTACACTCGTGAAGGGCGCCGAAGCTCTGCTCAAACAGGGAGCGCTGAGCGTGACAGCTTGTGCCACTCATGCGGTCCTTTCCGGATCTGCTGTGCAACGAATCGAAGAGTCGCAGATTCAGGAAGTGGTGGTTACCAATTCCATTCCGCTCCGCGAGGACGCCATGCGGTCGCCCCGCATCAAGACGCTCTCCGTCGCTCCCCTGCTGGCGCGGGCCATTCAGTCAATCCACGAGGACGGTTCCGTAAGCACCCTATTCATTTGATTTTTAAGAGCAGGCTGAGCCTGTGGAAAGTTGCGCAGGCGAGTGCCTGCGGGAGTCAATAAGATGAGCGAAGAAATCACAATTACCGCTGAGCCGCGTGAGACGCGCGGCAAGAACGAAGCCCGCCGCCTGCGGGTGAAAGGTTTGGCCCCTGGCGTGGTGTACGGGGGTAATGGCCCGGCTGTCGCTGTGGCCGTTAATCCCAAGGAACTCACTAAGATCTTGAACAGCCGGACCGGACACAACACCATCTTTACGCTTTCGGTGCACGGCGGGGAAGCCACGCCGGTCATGATCGTCGATTGGCAGTCCGATCCGGTTCGCGACGTCATGCTGCATGTCGACCTCAAGCGCATCGATCTGTCCAAGCGCATTCAAGTGAAGGTTCCAGTTCGGATGACCGGCGAGCCGCAGGGCGTCAAGCTTCAGGGCGGCCTGCTCGAGGCCATCACGCGCGAAGTGGAAATCGAATGTCTGCCGAATGAGATTCCGGAATACTTTACGATAGACGTGACCCCGTTGATGATCGGCCAGAACCTCCGATCCAGCGATATCGCGCTCAGCGGCTCAATGACATTGGTCAGCGCTGCCGATCAGGTCCTGGCCCACGTCGTCGCCATGAAGGCGGAAGAGGAGCCGGCTGCGGCCGCCGAGGGTGTTGTGGATGCAGCAGCGACACCCGCCGAGCCCGAAGTCATCAAGAAGGGCAAGAAGGAAGAGGAGCCCGAAGCGGCTGCCGAACCGGAGAAAGGAAAGAAGAAGGGTTGATTACCGCCTTCTGCTTTCTGACCAATGCCCGGAGAGTTCGAGAAGCTGGTGGTCGGTCTCGGCAATCCGGGCGAAGAGTATGAAGAAACCGCTCACAACCTGGGTTTTCTGGTAATCGACCGGTTGGCGGCGCGGAACGGAATTAAGATCGGGCGCAAGGATTCAAGAGCGCTGGTAGGGCAGGGAAGTATCGGGGGCAAGCGAGTGCTGCTCGCCAAACCGCAGACGTTTATGAACGTCAGCGGCGAGTCGGTTAACGGGCTGTTGGTTAAGAACGAGATCGCGCCGGGGGATCTGATCCTGATTTATGACGAGCTGGATCTGCCCTGGCAGTCGTTGCGGATCCGGCCGCATGGTTCGGCGGCTGGTCATCGCGGAGTCGACTCCGTCATCCGCATGGTCGGTACGAATCAGTTCCCCCGGGTTCGACTGGGGATTCATGGGGGCCGTCGCGAAAAGGACGGCGCTCAAATTGTGCTCGGTAAGTTGAACCGGGCGCAGAAAAAAGAATTGGACGAGATCCTCGATCATGCGTCGCAGGCTGTCGAGTCCATAATTGCTGAAGGCGTCGAAAAGTCCATGGCGAAATTTAATCGTCGCGCCCCAGGCTTAAACGAGGAAGAATGAGAGTTTACGAAGAGCTGTTTATCGTCCGGCCGGATGCGCCGGAAGAAGAGATCGATCAGTTGATCGAACAATTGACCACCCTCATCGCAAGCCAGGGTGGAAATGTGGACAAGTCCGACAAGTGGGGTGTCCGCAAACTCGCCTATCGCGTGCAAAAACGCACCGAGGGCTTTTATGTGCTTCTGCAATTCGTGTCGAAGCCCGAAACCGTGATGGAGATCGAACGGCGTCTGCGCGTGACCGACCTGGTGCTGAAATTCATTACAGTGCGCATCGACGAGAAGATGAAGAAGATCGAGAAGCGCAAGAAGGCTCGCGAGAAGCGTGCTGCCCGGCGGCCGGCTCCGCAAGTATCCGCACCCGCGGCGCCGTCGCTCGAACACGCCATGGCCGGAGAGCCTGCATCCCGGCCCGGCGCGCCCATGCCAGGAGCACCGGTCGCCCCGGTCGAGAAAGAATAGGAGGCCACGACAATGGCGGAAAACAGAGGCGGCGGACGGCCCATCAGCGCGTCCCAAAGACCCACCGGTGGCGACAAGGCGATGGCCACCAAGAAGCAATATTTCCGGCGTAAGAAAGTCTGCCGGTTCTGCGTCGAGAAGATCGACGACATCAATTATAAAGACGTGAGGATGCTCTCATCGTTCATTTCCGAACGCGGTAAGATCGTGCCGCGCCGCATTTCCGGCGTATGCACTCCGCACCAGCGGCGCTTGGCCGAAGCCATCAAGCAGGCGCGCAACATCGCGCTCATTCCGTTCGCATCGGCTATATAGGAGGTTGTCATCATGGATGTGATTTTGAGAGAAGACGTCGACAAGCTGGGCACCCGCGGCCAGTTGGTGAAAGTATCGCCCGGCTATGCCCGAAATTTTCTGCTACCCCAACGGCTGGCCGTCGCGGCCACCGAGTCCAACAAAAAGATCGTGGAACAGGAACGGCAAGCGCACTTGCGGCGTGAAGCTAAGGAAGTTTCTGACGCCTCCGATCTCGGCAAGATGATGGCTGATGTCAGCGTAACTATCGCGCAAAAGGCTGGCGAGAACGATCAACTATTTGGATCGGTGACCTCCAAGGACATCGCCGAGGCTCTCGAGAAGCAGGGCTACACCATTGAGCGCCGTAAGATCGTGCTCGACGAGCCCATCCGCACCCTCGGCGATTTCAAAGTTCCGCTGCGGCTGCACCGCGAGGTGGCTACCGAAATTGCCGTTCACGTTGTGAAAGAAGAAGAGTAGCACCGCGCTGCGCACCGACCTGATTCTCGATCCGGGGCGTTTTGAAGGCGTTCGCGTCTATACGCTCTTGGAAGCGGCCGCGCGCGGTTATATCGCAATCGATCACCGCTTCCTGCACGCCATTCTCGATCATCCCGAGCAGGCTCTTCCAGATCTGGTGCGCTTTGCAGCCGCCAAGCACCGCGACGAGGCTCTGGATCTGGAGCAGACGTTGCTTGATATCTTTCGCGCTTTCAATACGCCGCAGGCACTGCCATTCCTGGTTAACCAGGTGCGCCGCGATCCTCACGACGTCTCCGACGAACTGGTCGAATCTCTCGCAGCGTTGGGAAAGGCCGCGATCGATCCGCTGCTCGGCCTCTTGAACGAATTGAGCGATCCCGGCGATGTTCCCTTCTTGCTTTCGGAATTGGGTGTTCGAGACCCCCGCATCCTCGAGGTGCTCATTTACCGCCTCGCTGTCGATCCCTTCGATGCCGCGCTGTGCCTCGAAATTTACGGCGATCCCGCCGCGATTCCAGCCCTGAAAGCCGCGCTCGGCCAACTTCCCGCCAACGACAGGAGCCGCCGCCAAATTGAAGCGACTCTGGAGGAACTGGCATCGGGCATCGAGCCGTCCGCCGAACTGCCGGAGCCATTCGACATTTGGGAATTGTATCCGGAAGAAGATCTTCCGGCGCTCGATCAGCTTAGTGACCAGGAGCGGCTGGCCATCCTCGATCGAGGCTCAGCGGAAATGCGCGCTGGCGTCGCGGAAAGCTACGCTGGCTCCGAGCCGCCCTTGGCCGTGCGTGCGCGCTTGCTGGATCTGGCCAAGAGCGATCCGGACGTTGCTGTACGAGGCGCCTGTTGGGAAGCGCTCGGTGAAATCAGCGACGAGCCGGAAGTCCGCCGGGCCATGTTGAAGGTCCTGCAAGATCCCGATTCCTCAATCGAAGAAAAGGGTGGCGCAGCCGTCGCGCTAGCTCAGCAGGTTACGAAAGCTATTGAGGTTTTGTACGACGCCCCGCGTGGCCGTGCCAAAGCGCTCAAAGCGATGGCCCGCTCGCTGGACCGGCGCTTTGCAAGCTATCCTGCCAGGCATCTGGAAGATGCCGATTCCGAAATCAAACGGCAGGCGATCTGGGGTGTGGGCTACCTCGGTCTGGCGTCGGAAGCGCCGCGTCTGGAGCCTCTTCTCGCTGATGATGAGTTCCGCAGCGACGCGCTCTTCGCTTACGCTCTCGCGGTTCCGGGCGACACCTCTCGCGGCCGGGTTCACACCCTGCTGAACAAGATTGAAGACGTGGCCGATGGATTCCGAGTCGATGAAGAAACACTCGTGAAAATTGCCCTCGACCAGCGCCTGATGCTGCACGGAATCAAGCCGGTCTTCTTTTCCGATGAATCTGAAGTGGAAGAAGAACCCCGGACGGTCGCCTCATCCAAGGTGGGACGCAACGATCCTTGTCCCTGCGGCAGCGGCCAAAAATATAAGAAATGTTGCGGGGCTTGATCGACCGCTGGCGGCGCCTTGCGGCCCGGGACAGTTACCGGCCACGCGTCGCGCAGAGTCGGTCTTCATCTTGATCCTGGTGCGCGTTGTGATAACTGTCCTGCGAGGAGTGCAACAGATGGCCGGCCCACTCGTCGCGGCGATGGTTGTACACGGCTCGAGCTTTCTCCAGTTCGAACAGCGCTGATGTTACTCTGCCCCGGTCTGGATTCGGATTTGCCGTAAGAAACTGCACCTCTTCCACCCACCTTGCGAACTCGTCGAAAGCCCGCCGATATGCCACTTCCGTATCGCGTGCCGTCATCATGTCTTATTAGACGAAACAAACCTTGAAAAGGTTCGAATTTCTTCCCGGGTCTGCAATTAGCTTTTGTTACGAACAACTTTGGCGCGTGTGTAGACTACTCGGAACCCGGCGCGCTCGTAATTGCGCTGGGAGCTGCTGCCCGGTTGCGTGGTGGTGGTCGCCAGATCGCAGCGCTGCTCCACCGCCCACGCGAGCCGCGCTCCAATCAGCATGCTCTGCGCGCCCCGCTTGCGGAAGCCGGCCAATGTTGCCGCGCCGTAGAACTCCGCTAGATGTTGATCCGCCGCGACGCATCCGCCGGCGGCGATCTCATCCCCCGCCAGCGCCACGAAGCAACGTCCGGCAGGACGCCGGAAGAAATTTTCGATCACGCGGCGCAAGGTCTCGCTGATCGGAATATACTCTGCAAACCCTTCGGCCACGATTTCCGAATACCGGGTTATCTCCTGCGGGACGGCGGCGCGAATCTGGAGGTCTGAATCGGGCATCGCGATCTTCTCGCGCGGCCGAAGCTCTCGCACTAAAACGTTGGAGAAGTCCTCCAGCCGGTACGGACGCGACTTAAGCAATCCGATCAACGAAGGATGGATGAAGGGGCACAACTCCAGCGCAACCGGCGCGCCACGGCTGAAGAAGAAATCCTCGAGCTGGTCGAGTTCGCCTTCCGACACGGGACCGAACAGACCCACGCCGAACGCCTGTGTAATCGGTGAGTCGATTCCCGAAAAGGTAGCGATGCCGCCCCCGATTTCGGCCCACACGTCGGAGCACTCTTTGCCTGACCGGGCCGTTATCATCTCCAGCCGCTTCGCCAGGCCACGGTCGACAAACTGCATCATTGAATACACGCTCCCCCACCGGGATCCCCAACGTTAAAGTAGCACTGCATGGCGAGCCGCGGAAACCACTCCCCCGGCGCGCCTTACTTGGCGGCGGGCAATGGCGTGGCGGGTTGAGCGGCATAATCTGTATCGGCGCGCGGCCGAAGAGCAGGCGGAACTGCTGGCCGGGTTCCTCGGCGGATTCGCTGGAGTTGAGTTGGAGATACCCTATCCCGGCGGAACGAGACGAGGGCCCGCCAGGTGGAAAATTGATGATTGAGTGTACTGTCCCTGATTAATCGGCGGTGGCGGCGTAAGACTCGCCGGACACCTGCCTGCCGTAAACGCGCAACATTCGGCGCGCGACGGCGAGATCCTTTTCGAACTGATCTTTTTCAGCAGTCAGCAGTTGCTCGGCAGTGCCGAAGTCGATGCCCGCCGATAGATCATGCGCGCTCAATAGATCTTTGACGTAAGTCGCCAGCCAATGTTCGGACTTCATCAGTCCTTGGAATCGCGACAACGCTTTTTCTTCGTCCAGTGTGTGAATGCCCATAAGATTGCTCCAGTCGCAGTGGTGATGGTGAATAGGGTCAGGATACTAGGAAACGGTCTCCGTATTCAGGTGTCTTCGGAGACCTCGATGTCGTTGTGGTTGGCGGAGGCGCAGAAAGAGCGCAGCTCCTGTGCCAGACTCTCTAAACTTTCGTGCATGTCATTCGCCGAACGAACAATCTCATGATCGGCGCCCAGTCGCGCCTTCAACAGCCGCGCCACGTCCTCGGTGTCACACATCAGATCGTTGGCCTTGCGAGTCAGCTCGTTGAGTTCGCTGTGATTAACCTGCATGGTCGTTCTCCATACTCAACCGGCGCTCACTTTGTGGAAGCTCTCCGCCGGGAACAAATGCGGATAGACGCGGTACATCCGGCGCGCGGTCTCCAAATCCTTCAGAAACGTTTGCTTGTATTGCTGCAGCAGTTGTTCGACGGTTTCAAACGAGACTTCATCGGGCGCGCGGGAGCGGCCGATCAGGTCGCCGGTGAACCCCTGCAACCAGTGCTCGGATTGATGGGTGGCAACGCGTGGAGTTGCGGCAGCAACCGGAGCGGGCGCATCGTATTCAATCCGGTCTAGCGCCAGAACACGGACCTCGCGCAGTAATTTTTCGATGTTCGAAACCGCGGATTGCACTAGCTCAACCAGCCGATGATCCGCACCCGCTCGCGCGCGTACCGCCACTGTGAGTTCGGTTGCTCGTGATCGCGCTTCCGAAAGAGTTCGTATCAAGTATTCGAGATCGGACTCTGTCATATTCGCGTTGAGGACTCATTGTACTATCAATCGCGATCGAGAATCTAGACCTAACCGTGATGGAGTTTTTGGACCGTATCGATTTGTGTCGCACGCCAGACAGGAAGCAGCGCGGCGAGAACGATGATGGCGAGAACGGCGAACGCAGCCGCTGCCAGCATCACAGGATCTTGCGCGGATACACCGAAGACCAGGCTTCCCATCCAACGCGATGTAAGAAAGGCGGCGACGCCGCCCAGCGTGATGCCGAGCGTTGCCAGTTTCAGAGCATGACCAATGGCCCAACGGACGATCGCTGCTGGAGAAGCCCCGAGCGCGGCGCGAATCGCAATCTCTTCCTCTCGAACACTTACCCAATAGTTCAGCAGACCAAAGATGCCGACGCCAGCCAGGATCATCGCCAGAGCGGCGAACGAAGTAAGTAACAAAGTGCTGAACCGCCGGCGTTGGAGTGTGGCGCCTAATGTCTTCTCGAACGCACCCAGGCTCTCGATCGGAAGATCACGATCCAGGGACGCGATTCGCCGCCGGACTGCGGGCGCAAGCAGTTCCGGGTCGCCGGTGGTGCGAATCATCACTACCATCGCTGACGAAGGCGCCTGAGAGAACGGCAGGTAAATTTCGGGCCAGGGTTCGGAATCCAAGCCCATCTGACTCACGTCGCCGGCCACGCCCACGATCTCGTATACTGGCCCATCGAAGTAAGGTCCACCGCTCTTGATCCTACGTCCAACGGCCGATTCCTTCGGCCACCACCTGCGCGCGAAGGTTTCGTTGACCATCGCCACCGGCTGACCTTTCGCCCGGTCCGCTTCTGTGAACGCCCGGCCCTGGCGCAAAACGATACTCATCGTGCGGAAGTAGGCAGGATCGGCGACGTTGACCAGGGCGACAGGAACTTCGTTCCCCGCCGGAGCAGGCCGGTCCAAAACCGAATAGAACCAGTCGCCACAATCTCCGGCCGATGGCGGACAGTGCACCGTTCCTACCGCCGTGACGCCGGGAAGGACGCGCAGATTCGCGATCAGCCGGTCATAGAAATTCTGTTGCGCCTCGGCCGTTTTGTATCCCGATGCCGGGAGCACCAGTTCGAGCGACAGTAGATGTTCCGCGCGGAACCCGGGATAAGCTGTCTCGGCGGTAATCAGGCTGCGAAGCAATAGTCCCGAGGCAAAAGCCAGCACCAACGTAATCGCGATCTCCGATACGATCAGGACATTCCGGAGCGATTGCCCGCTCCTGCCGCCGGTGGCGCCGCGAGAGCTGTCTTTCAGCGCCGAGACCAGATCCAGTTTTCCTGCCGCGAAAACTGGAGCAAGGCCCACCATAAGTCCCGCCAATAGACTGATAGCGCCGGCGAACAGGAATACTGTAAAGTCCAAAGTCGTTTCCGCGAGTCGCGGGATTTCTTTCGGACCCACGCTCAGCAAAGCCCCCAGGCACCCACGGGCCAGCAGTAATCCGGATGCTCCGCCCAACGCCGCCAGCAATAGATTCTCACTCAGTAATTGCCGGACCAGCCGTGTACGTCCCGCGCCGATCGCCGTCCGGATCGCGATCTCACTGGTTCGTGTAGTGCTTCGCGCCAACATCAGGCTGGCCACGTTGGCGCACGCAATCAGGAGCACCAATCCGACCGCGGCCATCAGAATCAACAAGCCGGACCGGACTTGCCCGGTCACCAAGTCGGCGAGAAATGCAGCGTCGCTATGATGATCGTCTTCGGGTCCCGGATCCATTTGCGCAAGATGCCGCAGGATGGAATCGAGATCGGCCCGCGCGGCAGCCAGAGTTACGCCGCGTTTCAACCGGCCTACCACGCGCATCGATCCATGCTGGCTACGTTTGCCTGCATCATCCTTAAAGAGAGCCAGGGGCACGTAGTAATCGGCTCTTAAGAACTCCCAAGCTGGAGACGCCACTCCAATAACCTCATAAGGCTTGCCGTCCAGCGCCAGCGTGGCGCCCAGAATCGCGGGATCGCCGCCCAGCTTGTCCATCCAGAATTTGTAGCTCAATACGACCGTGGGTGGAGCGCCGGACCGATCGTCTGATTCGACGAAGAGCCGGCCCAGCAGGGGCCGTTGGCCGACCAGAGGAAAGAAATCGTGGCTGATCATTGCAGCCCGGGTGAAGAGTGGATCGCCGCGGCCAGTGAGTGTGAAATGCGCCTGCTCGAAACCAGCCATTGCCTCAAAGGTGCGATTCTCGTCGCGCCAATGCAGGTAGTTGGTCCAGGTCACGCTGATACCGTTAGCCTCCCCAGTCGATTCACCCAATCGCACCAACCGTTCGGGTTCCGGGTAAGGCAGAGGCTTCAGCAGAACAGCGTGGACTACGCTGAAAATCGCAGTATTGGCTCCAATACCGAGCGCGAGCGTCAGGATCACAATAGCCGAAAAAGCGGGAGCCCGGCGAAGGCCCCGCAGTCCGTAACGCAAGTCGCGCAGCAAGATTTCAGCCACGATAGACACACCACCGGTGTACGACGGGGCGGGCGTCGTTGTCAAACACTGGAGCTTTCCAAGTAGGTACTAGTACGAATGCGATCAAAACCGGAACAAAATGTCTTGCTTTGGAGTGGTCACGGTGGTAAAACCAGAAGCACATCATGCGGGCCCTAACTTTCCCGGGTGTCGTGCCTTTAGTTTCGCCTGCGCATGCGCCCGCACGGACATGTTATTGGCTGTCTCACATCGCCGACGCGCCGCGGAGACTTAATATATCTGCGGCAGAGGGGAATCTATCAAATGACGCGCTTGAATGTGTCGCTCTTTGCACTTCTCTTCCTCGTTTCAGCGGGTCGCGGCAACGCCGCTAGTTGGTCGAAACTGACAAGCCCAGCTCCCTCATCAATCCAGTTGATGGTCCAGATGACCGACGGCACGATATTAGTGCAGAGTTACGACGGTCAGTCTTGGATGAAGCTGACCCCCGATGCGACCGGGAGCTACATAAATGGAACCTGGTCGACGTTGGCATCGGCGCCTACCGCGCGACTCTATTTTGCGTCCCAGGTTTTGCCGGACGGTAGGTTCTGGCTGGCGGGCGGAGAATACTCCGGTCCCGGCTTACTGGCAAATTGGTCGAATACGGGTGAGATTTACGATCCGGTTGCCAACAGCTGGTCATCAATTACTTCCTACCCCAATCAGCCCGGCTGCCCTCATATCAGTTATGTCTCTGCCAACTTGACATCGGGAAGCCCCGAGATTACCGGGATTTATCCTTATGCTAGCGGTCTTGTGGTGGGCTGGAGCGTTGTCGGGATGGGGATTCCAGCGGGGGCGACCATCGTGAGCATCGACTCGGAGACGCAGATTACTATTTCCGCCGCCGCGACGGCCACGCGTACCGCTAGCCAGGTTAGCTTCAATCACACCTACCAGCTAATCGCATGTCTCGGGGACGACCCGTCTATGCTCTTACAGGGCGGCAATATTCTCGTCGGGGACTTAATCAACCCCCACACCTTCATCTATAACGTCGGCAGTAACTCATGGTCTCAGTCAGGCACTAAAGTTTATCCCGATCAGAGTGATGAGGAAGGGTGGGCGAGGGTGGCAGGCGGCACGATCCTCACTTACGATCTTTTCGAAAGCGTAGCGACGGGCGGTAGCTATGCGGAAACATACAATCCTGCAACGGGCCTTTGGTCCAGCATCAGTCCATCGGACGGTACCGCGAACGGAACAATTCCACAATTGAGCAGCCCGGCCCTTGGCCATGAACTCGGTCCGGTTCTGCGGCTCCAGGACGGCCGCATGTTCGTTATCGGAGCGACCCAGCACACCGCACTCTACAATCCCTCCACCAACACTTGGGCTGCGGGCCCGGATATTATGGGGTCATTGAACGGAAATCCTTCTCCGTTTGGCGCCGACGACGCTCCGGCCGCGATTCTGCCCAATGGCCACGTAATTATCGCGGCTGACGCGGGCCCTTCAGGCTTCACGTCTTCCGGGAACATCACAACAGGGTCGAAGATCATTACGAATATTCCTTCCACAGCCATCTTGCAGGTGTACTGGAGTGTCATTGGCACCGGGATCCCAAACGGTTCATATATAACGAGTGTGGACTCACCCAGTCAGGTCCACATCAGTGCCAATGCGACGGCTACGATTAGTGGTGATCCCATCGCTTGGGGGGGCATCTTCAGCCCTCCGACGCAGCTTTTTGATTTCAATCCGGCAACCAATGCAATTAATCCGGTCTCGCCGGCTAACCCGGATTCCAATCTCCCCTTCGAGCCTGCATATCCCACACGCATGCTGGTTCTACCCACCGGGCAGGTGCTTTTTTCTGACTCCACCGCCCAAGCATGGATTTACACGCCTGACGGCACACCGAATCCAGCGCTGCGGCCGGTAGTCAACGGCGTTACGTATAACGGCGGCGGCATCTTTACCCTTACCGGCAAGCAACTGAATGGACAATCGGCGGGGGCGGCCTACGGTGACGATGATCAGATGGATTCGAATTATCCGATCATCCGTATGGTGAACGCCGCAGGCAACGTTTTCTATGCCCGGACTACGAACTGGAGTTCGGTTGGTGTCGACGGAGGAACCACGCCAGAGACGGTCAACTTCACCCTCAATCCTTTGCTACCACCGGGAAATTACTCTCTCATTGTTGGCGGCGCGGGAATTTCATCGTTCCCGGTGGCCATTAACATCACTGCGGGCGAAGTGGCCGGGCTATGAAACGTACGTATCAGAATTCATTCATGGGGAGGACATTTATGAAGTACCGATCTGCAATCCTGATGAGTATGGGCGTCTGGGCTCTGCTCTTAGCCATTCCGGCGGTTTCTCGCGCCGACGTTGTTTTCAACAACTTTGGCGCCGGTTTTAGCTACAACACAGGCGCGGGCAATTTCATTGGCAATGGCCTGGACGGTAGTGGTTCCAATTACGCCGAAGGGGATACCTTCACGCCCACGACTACCGCCACGTTCACTTCGTTGGAAATCGCGCTCAGTAACTTCTTCGGCCCCACTAACACCGATCGTCTCGCCGTAAGCCTGGACGCGAATAGCGGCGACGCGCCCGGCGCGACACTGGAGAGCTTTATTGTAGCCCCGGGTACTCTGGGCACGCTCGGCAATAATAACGCGCCTATCGTTCTGAACTCTGTTGTGATGCCTGTCCTCACAGCCGGGACTCAATACTGGGTGACGGTTAGCGACCAGGCTGGGGTCGATTCGAACGTCTGGAATTGGAATTCGACCGGTGACATGTCGGATGAAGCGATTTCCACTGATGGCGGGTCCACTTGGTTCTCTCCGTCCGGCCTGACGCCCGGCGCTTATCAGGTAAACGGAGTGCAATCAACGACTACTCCGGAACCCTCCGCGTCCTGGTTCGTGATAGGCCTATTTGCCGCAGCGGCCGCAGTATTTAGAAAGTGGCGTATTCAGTAGCTCTCGAACCTTCCTCCAGATCGACTCAGGGGATCGCCTTAGGTAAGGTGCCTAAAGCCTTACGGTCAGCTAGCCGATGAGATCAATTAGGCGATCGTGTTGAAAACCGACGAACTTAGCGAACTGAAAGGCCAGTTCCTCACCAGCCTGAATCATGAGATTCGGACTCCGTTGAGCGGAATTCTCGGCATGACCGATCTGCTACTGGAAACCTCGCTCAGCGAAGAGCAGAAAGAGTACGTGGGAAGCACTCGCCTTTGCGCCGAAAACCTGCTCGAAATCCTCAACGTCACGCTCGAGTACTCGGCCCTTTCCGCAAATCATCTGCACCTGGAAGAAGCTGAATTTTCCCTGCGCGAAACGCTGTCCGGGTTAGTTTCCGAGTTTGCCTTCAAGGCCGAATCCAAGGATGTCCGTCTGCGGCACAATTTCGATCGCAGCTTGCCCTCCGCTGTGATCGGCGACGCGCTGCGGCTGCGTCAATTGATCTGGCATTTGCTGGGAAATGCCGTGAAATTCACCCAACGCGGCGAGGTCGAGGTCAGCGCGTCAGCCAGCCGTCGGGATGCAGGCGGCGTTCAGGTCACGGTCGCGGTCCGCGACACCGGTATCGGCATCCGGCCCGACCAGGTGGGCTCTATTTTCGAATCCTTCCACCAGTTGGAAACGGGACTAGCCCGGAATTATCCCGGTTTGGGACTGGGCCTCGCGGTGGCTCAAAAACTGGCTATCCTTCTCGGCGGCGCGATCGCTGTGGAGAGCGAAGTGGGACAAGGCAGCGTCTTTACGGTCCAGTTTCCGCTGCGTCTGCCCACCGATTTTACAGCACGTGTGGGTTCGGGGGAAGTCCGGGGCCGCGTGCTGGTGGTGGACGACGACGTGATCTCGCGCAGGATCGTCAGCCATGTCTTAGCTCGCCGCGCCCTCGACGTGGTTTGTGTAATTGATGGACCGGCGGCCATCAAAGCCGCGTCAGCATCCCGA
>Ga0210386_10000372_pt1 | contig 41926 bp, 38 predicted proteins | sample IncBWH32OmetaG_FD_160091 | JGI IMG/M metagenome (GOLD analysis project Ga0210386, IMG submission 160091) | Forest soil microbial communities from Barre Woods Harvard Forest LTER site, Petersham, Massachusetts, United States - Inc-BW-H-32-O ...
GGCGCAAGCGGTGCACGGGCTAAGGAATACGTAATCGAATTCGAGTCTAATCCCAGTCCACGGATGCGGGTGCAGTGGAAGGGCGCGGCGCCGCCGGACTGGACGGCGCTGCTGCGCGCCTGGCGAGTAGTAGCGGGATGATTCAAATCACGCCGCAGATGCGGGTGCTGGTGGCGATCGAGCCGGTGGATGGACGCAAGGGGATCGACTCGCTGGCGCGGCTTTGTCAGGAAAAGCTGACCGAGGAGCCTTTTTCTGGCTGTGTGTTTAAATGCCCTCTCGATTGCACCCGATACGAGGGAAGAAGAGCGGCAAGTTCAGATCACGCATCCCTTTATCCTCTGTGTGGCAAGCAATTTGATCTCATAGAACAGCGGTACATCTTCACCGAGAGCTTCGTGTACTTTCACGATGTCCACGGCCATTTGTGGGAAATTCCCGCAGTTTGGACGGATTTTGTGAAGGACGCTTATGTGGAATTGGCCGCGGGCCGCTCGCCTCTACACGCGATGCATCTTCTCGAATTGGCCGATCTGGTGGAGCACATGGCGAAGGAGGTGAGCTGTGGCCTGTAAAGAGAATCACGCCGTGTATGTATCCATAATTACGCCGATACGTAAGACGGGAGGCTGGTTTGCTGTCTCGCTGTCGCCGTATGTGTATTGATTCGTCCGGATATACTGAGAGTATTTCTGTTTGCAGTGTGTCTTCGTGTAGGCATATTTATAATTACATATGAAGACGCAGAAACGCTTGACCAAAGTCCCTACGGCCAAAGTGCAGTCTCTCCGGCAAAGCGGAACGCTTCATCGACGACCGGGAAACGTACAGGATTGGTTGTTTTTGGGAGAAAGCTTCTTCGATCCGCAGGACCTGACCCAGGTCAAATACGAGATGCTGCGCAGGGTCCAGAAAGACGAGATGCCGATCAGCGCCGTAGCCGCCAGTTTCGGGATTTCCCGGCCGGCTTTCTACAAGGCCCAGCGGGACTTCGCGCGCGCAGGCCTGGAGGGCCTAATTCCCCGACGACGCGGACCGAAACAAGGCCACAAGTTGACCGGGGAAGTTCTGGCGTTCGTGAAGCATATCCGCACTCAGGAGCCGGATATGACAACGCCGGAGCTAGTGCGAAGAATTCAGAAGAAGTTTTCCTTCCAGGTGCACCGCAGGACCGTGGAGCGAGCACTGGCAAACGCGGAAATGACCATACCCTTGCCTTGGTCCGCCTCGTACTCGGCATTATCTTTTTTATGCATGGCGCGCAAAAGACTCTCGCCTAGTTTGGAGGATATGGCTTCCACTCCACCATGCACTTTTTCACCGTTGACATGGGCATTCCAGCGGTGTTCGCCCTTCTTGCCATCACGGCGGAGTTTTTTGGAGGGATCGGATTGATCGTCGGCTTCCTTTCGCGGATTGCCGCATTCGGAATTGCCGTGGACATGCTCGTCGCCGTTTGCCTGGTTCATGTGCACTACGGCGTCTTCATGAACTGGTACGGAAACCAAAAGGGTGAAGGTTACGAATACCATCTGCTGGCCATTTCTCTCTGCATACTGATTATGGTCAAAGGCGCAGGCGCCCTTTCCGTGGACCGGGCGCTCGCGAAGGCTTAGAGCCCTCACTACAATCGGTCTCTATCGCAGCGCTTCTTCGGACGGGAGCCTGGTGATTTTTCTTGACACGGAATGAAGTAAGCCATAGCTTACCGTTAGTTGTAGCTTACGAATCGACACCCTGACATCTGTCCATTCTGGAGTTAGTCATGAAGCCACCGCTCTTTCTGCGCATTGCCTCCATCCTCGCGCTGGTCTTTTGTGCCGGACACACAGTTGGCGGGGTCTTCTCCAAGCCGGCTCCCGGCGTGCAATCTCTTGTCGTTCAAACCATGAAGACGAATCCTTTCGATGTCATGGGGCACATGCGCACATTCTGGGACTTCAACATCGGATATGGCCTGCTGATCTCGACCGTTCTATTCGCCCACTGCTTTTTGTTCTGGCAACTCAGTGCGCTCGTGAAAACTGACGGGGCCCGGCTGCGTCCTGTCTTCGCGATGTTAGCTCTCGAATTTCTGGTTCAGGCGCCCATCGCAGCCCGCTATTTTTTCCTTGGTCCGTGTATATTTTCCCTGCTGATTGCCGCATGCCTTGCCGGGGCCTTCTTCACCGCCGGCAGAGTAGCATCCACGTGAGGTTTGCTCCTACAGGTGGAACCACCGGTCCGCGCCGAACACCAGCCCCAGCGTGATTAGCGCGATCGCCACCTCGCCCACGGCGCCGACAATAAATGGCCGCGCTCCTTGTTTGCCCAGTTCGCGCAAATTGGTCCTCAGCCCTACTCCGGCGAAGGTGAGAAGGAAGGCCCAGCGCGAGAGGTTTCCCAGCGCCGTCAATTGTGGTTTGGTAAAGACGCTCAGCGTCGCGAGCAGAGAAATCAGCAGAAAACCGAGCACGAATTTGGGGAACTTGCTCCACAGAAACGCCCCCTTGTTCTTCACCTCGGCGGCCTGTCCCTTCGACGCCCAATAGATCGCGTACCCCAGCACGACAAAACCGATCAGCGCATTCCGACAGGTCTTGGCCAACACCGCAACTTTGCCCGCTGCGTCGGAATAGAGCGCGCCCGCAGCTGTCGCCTCCGCCGTATTGTCGACCGCCAGTCCCGTCCACAGACCATAGGCATGATCGCTCATATGCAGCGCATGACCCACCACCGGAAAGATGAACAGAGAGATCGCGCCTAGCGCCAGAATCGCCGCAATCGCATACGAGGCATCTTCTTCGTCCGCCTCGATTGCGCCCTGAGTAGCGATAATCGCCGACACGCCGCACACCGAGGAACCCACGGCAAGCAGAGTAACCAGCTTAGGAGACAGTTTGAACCCGCGCCCCAGGTAAGTCATAAAGGTAAGCGCCACCGCCAGCTCGATAAAGACCAGCACCAGGCTCAATCCACCCAGGCGCAATACATCGCCTAGCAGGAATCGCGCGCCCAGCAACACGATACCGGCCTTCAGCCAGAACTCATAGGTCGCAACGCCCGCGCGAAAGATCGCCGGCACGCCTATGGTGTTGGAGATCGCAAGCCCGAGCAGAATGGCCCACAGCACATATTCGATATTCGGCAGCACGAGGTGACGCGCCTTGCCGTAGTGCGCGATGGATTGCTCGATGAACTTACCGGCATACCCCACCACCAGTAAGAGCAGAATTCCGGGGATCAGCCCGAAAAAGCGGCCTGAGAACGAAGTCGGGCGAACCTGGGGAAGTGTAACTGAACTTGCCATACTCGCCTCCTTACCAGGGAACCGTTTTGAGAATGCCGATGCGGACCAGCAGGGCGGCGGCGAGCGCAAGCAGAACGGCCCAGCTATCGAGTGAGAAACGTCGGGTCGAGGTGGACATAAATTTATGCTCCGGAAATAGGGCTGATCGCGATGGGAAACCGCGGTTGGATATTCAGATTTCAGGGAATGTGCGGAAGGGAACTAGCGACAACAACAGGCGCGCTGGTCGAGAGAGTCGACGGATTGGAACCGCACCTTCATAGTTGATCTACTTTGTAACACGCTACGGGTCTGCCCGCAACCAAAAGCTCCGCTCGGGAGCGGGGCTGCGGTGTGCAAAATGAGTAGAGGTCTACTGTAACCTTGTCATGATTTCCTGAAGAACCTGCTTCGAAGGTCGCGTCCGCTCCTCGGGCAGCGTCGCCAGAGGTTCGTCGACCAGGTTCAGCAAATCCGTGAAGCTTGGCTTCTTGGTATCCACGTAAAATACCCCGGTCAGCACCTCTCCGCGCTCGTGCGCATCCATCAATGCCTTGACGGCAGCTATGCGACTGGTCGGGTTGTAATCCTCGTGCAGCTTGCGCAGGCGCAGGTGCGATCCGTCATGCATGGTTACGTCGTAGGTCGATCCAGCGTCGTACTCGATGGAAATGTCCTCGAAGTGCGGCACGAAACCGACCTCGCTGATTGCCTCTTCGTGTTCCTGCATGTACTTGTAGCTCTTGGTCGAGCCTTCGTGATCGTTGAAGGTCACGCACGGCGAGATGACGTCGAGCATTACAGTGCCCTGATGCGCGATCGCGGCTTTTAGCATGGCCAGCAACTGCTTCTTGTCGCCCGAGAACGACCGTCCCACGAACGTTGCGCCGAGCTGAACCGCGAGCGCGCACGTGTCGATGGCCGGAAGATCATTGATCACGCCCGTCTTCAGCTTCGACCCAATGTCCGCCGTCGCCGAAAATTGGCCCTTGGTCAGGCCGTATACACCGTTGTCTTCGATGATGTAGATGAGCGGCAGATTGCGGCGCATGAGATGGATGAACTGTCCTACACCAATCGAAGCGGTGTCGCCGTCGCCCGAAACACCGAGTGCCTTCATCGTTTTGTTTCCCAGCAGCGCGCCCGTCGCCACTGAGGGCATGCGTCCGTGGACGCTGTTGAAGCTATGTGCGCGCGAAAGAAAGTAGGCCGGACTCTTCGACGAGCAACCAATCCCAGATAACTTCATCAGCCGCTCAGGCTGGACGCCCATTTCATAGAGTGCGTCGATAATGCGCTCGGAAATCGCGTTATGGCCGCATCCCGCGCACAGCGTCGTTTTGCCGCCGCGATAATCGAGAACCTGCAGGCCCAGGCGGTTTACCCTCGGATTCGGCTTTGTAACCGTCGTTGTTGCCATTAGATCTCCTCCTGCAGAATCAGCTCATCGGTCACCGAACGTGCATCGATTGGCAGGCCATTAAAATGACGCACGCTGCGCAGCTTCACGGCTTCTCCCGCAGGCAAATCGAGCTTCAACAAGCTCAGCATTTGCGCGTCGCGATTCTGCTCGATGACGTACACGCGATCATGTGACGAGACGAACTCGTGCACCTCATGCGTGAATGGGAAGGCGCGAATCCTCAGGTAGTCGGTCTCAACGTCGTACTCCTTCTTGAGCTGATCACGGCTCTCCGTCACCGCAAAGTCGGTAGTTCCGAAGGCGATCAGTCCCACCTTCGACTTGCCAGTCTGCACAATCACCGGTGCTGGAACGAGCGCGCGAGCCGTCTCGAACTTCCGGTTCAGCCGCTCCATCAGGTTCTGATAGTCCTCAGGCCGCTCCGTGTAGAGAGCTTTTTCGTTGTGGCCACTGCCGCGCGTAAAGTAAGAAGCCTGCGGATGATCCGTTCCCGGCAGTGTGCGGTAGGGAATCGCATCGCCGTCCACATCCTTATAGCGGGCAAATTCGCCAAGCCGGGTCAGATCCTCTGCACTCAGCACCTTGCCCCGGTTCAACGGCTTTTCCGGATACTCGAACGGCTCGGACATCCAGTTGTTCATTCCCAGGTCGAGATCCGACAGCACGAAGACCGGCGTCTGAAGGTGTTCCGCCAAATCGAACGCGGTCTGCGCAAACTCGAAGCACTCGCGGACGTTGCCGGGCAGCAGCATTACGTGCTTCGTATCGCCATGCGAAAGATAAGCGACCGTCAGCAGATCAGCCTGCGCTGTGCGCGTTGGCAGCCCGGTAGAAGGGCCCACGCGCTGAATATCAAAAATCACTCCCGGGATCTCGGCAAAATACCCAAGCCCTACGAACTCCGCCATCAGGGAAATGCCCGGTCCCGACGTCGCCGTCATCGACCGCGCGCCTGCCCATCCGGCGCCGAGAACCATGCCTACGGCGGCCAGTTCGTCCTCGGCCTGAACCACGGCAAAGGTCGCCTTGCCATCGGGCTCGACGCGATACTTCTTCAGGTAATCGATCAGCTGCTCCACCACCGACGAGGAAGGCGTGATGGGATACCACGTCACCACCGTGACGCCCGCAAACATCGCGCCCAGAGCCGCCGCTGCATTGCCGTCGATGATGATCTTTCCGTCGGTCGCGTGCATGCGCTCCAGCTCATAGGGGTCCTGCTTGGTCAGAGACTCGTTTGCGTAGTGGTAGCCCGCCTCGATGGCCGCCCAGTTCAGATCGGCCGCTTTTTGTTTCTTCGCGAACTGCCGCCGCAGCGCCGTCTCAACCACCTTCATATCCAGCGAGATGAGCTTTGCCACCACGCCGACATAAATCATGTTCTTCACCAGCTTGCGCAGCTTCGCTTCCGGACACACCGCCGCAGTCAGCTTGTCAAAAGGAACGGGGTAGCAAACGACGTCGTCGCGATATTGCTTCAGGTTCTGCGAATCTTCATAGATCGCAGCCGCGCCTGACGGCAGCGAGAGGATGTCTTCCTTCGCTGTCTCGGCATTCATTGCCACGAGAACGTCGATCTCCTTCTTGCGCGCGACGTATCCATGCTTACTGGCGCGAATGGTGTACCAGGTGGGTAGCCCCGCGATGTTTGAGGGGAAAAGATTCTTGCCGCTTACCGGAATGCCCATCCCGAAGATGCTGCGCAGCAGAACGCTGTTGGCAGATTGCGATCCTGAGCCGTTTACGGTTGCTACCTGAATATTGAAATCGTTAATGACTGGTTTCCGTGTAGCTCCGGAAATGTCTTGTTTCGTGCCTGGAGTGGGCTGCGCGGCGTCTACGCCTGCGCTGCCCAAGGCAACGTCTCCTGTCGCCATTTGGCGGGATTCCCCCTCGGATTGAGTATGGAACGAAGTTCGCTCTATCTGACTGTTAATTATAGCCATGACAGGGGAAAATAGCCGCGATTGGGGACTCAACGGAGTAATTTGCATTCAGGTTGCGCAAATCGGACTTCAATCGGGGATTAGCCTCAATTCCGAAGATCGGTCATCACCCTTGCGACTTCAGCCTGATGCTCCGCGTCGAGCGGCAACAGAGGGATCCGCGGGCGTCCACCGTGGTAGCCATTCAGATCGCACGCATGCTTGATGGCCGGAATGCCCAGCTTGCCCACCAGCGCCGAAGCTTCAACGACGCGTTGCTGCTTCTCCTTTGCGAGCTTCAAGTCGTTGTCTTTCCATGCTGTGTAAATCTCCTGGCAGGCCTGCGGAGCGCACGCCGCCAGCGCCAGAACTCCACCGGTTGCTCCCGCTTCGAGCGAAGCCAGCAGGTTGTGAGCCGACCCGCTCAACACCTGGAATCCCACTTCTTTCTTGCGCATGGTCTTCACTTTTGCCAGCTGGGGGGCGACTGCAAGTGCTGCCTGGCCGCCCAGTGTCCTCGCGGAGACAAAATTGCCCTCCGGCAGCGCCATATACGCCAGCATCCGGCCCGTGAATGCCGCGAAAGTCATCGTCACGAAAAGTTCCCGCCGGACGGCATTGCGCGTTGCCCCGACAATCCCGGCAATGCGCTCGATGTTGCCGCTTGAGTCCTTCAATCCAATGATCTTAGGGTGCTGTGCCAGTTCCGCAATGACCTCGACTGGAAGCTCGTAGTGGGTGAACTTGGGTATGCTGTACAGCACGACCGGCAGCGGCGAGCGATCCGCCAGGTCACGGTAGTAAGTGAGCATCTCCATCGGTCCCATCTGTGGACCGTAGTAGTGCGGCGTACGCACCAGCACGGCATCGTATTGCTGATCCGCCGCAAACTCGGCCAGCCGAAGCGTCTCTACTAAACTCTCTCGAGCCACACCCGCCAGAAGCACCTTCTCAGCAGCGGCCGCTTCGCGCGCTACCCGCAGTACCGTGCGCGACTCTTCATCGCCCAGCATCACCGCCTCGCCTGTCGAACCCAGCAGAACCAGCCCTGCCACCAGGGTTCGTGAATAGCGATCGACATTGTGCTCGAGCTTCTTCAGGTACAGGCGTCCATCTGGATAGAAGGGAGTCGTGACGGCGGGAAAGATTCCTTCAAGCAGCATACGTTGATTGTAAGTTGGCGTTCGAAATCCTCAAAGAGACGCTTGAGTCAAGAAAATCGCGTTCAGGATCAGAAAACCGGGCAAAGATAGCCTCTGCACCCCAGTCTACATTTGCATTGGTCGCGTAAACTTCGGTGGATGTCGCACTTTGCCTTGGCAAGACAATCTCTAATCCGGTTGGCAGGCGCAATCTACTGTCGCGTTTCAAGATGCGTTTGCGAAACTGGAGGCTACCATACCTGAGCGCCCATCGAAACGGGCCGACTTCCCGAACAAAGTTCCAGTTAATCATTCCTTTTCCTTTGGATTGAGATTAAATGTATTCAAGCGTGGGTTGGCTCGTGCTGGGTAATACAAGCTATGGTATCAATGAGACTGGCGTGTCTTTGGTCAGAGGACGAGAGTTGATCTAGTGGAACTCTGACTGTTGTTCTTAAGGCGCGGTTTCACGGGGAAATGGAGCCGTCTGCGCTTGAATCACGTCGACTGCCTGCGCGCGAATCGCGTCGTAATCTGGTGGGCCGGAAAACATGCGGTAGTCCATGTGCAGGTCCTGGTCTTCGCCCACAAGCTGGAACTGCCGCTTTCCCGCGGCCGCTTCGTCAGGATGCGCCTTGGCCCATGAGCTCTCATCGAAATCGTTGCTTTCGACGTCAATCTGCCACACCCGTTTACCCTCCGCGTTGCGGATCAAAAAGCGGTAGTAGATGTGAAATTTCTCCACCGGTTGAAAGTATTCGATCGCCTCGATCCGGTACTGCTTCACCGGAAACATCTCCAGTAGAAAGCCCTTCGTCTGCATCGCATCGGGCGCGTGCGGATCGTCGTGAAGCTTGCGCAGAGTCTCACGCTCCTGGTCTCGCTGCTCCTTTTTGCCTGCGGCGGCATATGCGGCAACGAGGGTTGTGTGGACCTTCCAGTTATTTGGATCGATCTCTCGCGACTTCTCCGCATACTTCACCGCCAGGTTGCCTTTGTACAAACTCACAGCCGCAGTCGCAGCAAGCAGGTTGGCTACCGCGTCATTGGGATTAGCCTGCAAGGCTTGTTCAAAAAGATCGAGCGCTTGTTGTGGCTGATTTGCCTTGAGCGCCGCAAGCCCCTTCTCGGTCGTGGAGGCGGCTGTTGTTTGCGCCTCTGCTGTAGGGGGGGCCTGGCCCAGCGCAACAGAACAAAACGGCATCGACATCGCAAGAAACAATGCCGTCAGATGCCTGTTCCGGATAGATTTCCTTTTCATCCGAGGCTCACACTAACACAGGAGGCGCCTCATAAGCCTCAAGAAGATCTAGCGATGCTGGCCGCTATGCTCGGGGTTGGATCCCGGTTCGGGGAAATCTGAATCCGCGCCATCTAACCACTCATTTGTGTTGCGGTGCGGAAGCTGATCGGCAAGGTTGCTGTGAAAGTTGGTGCTCTCAGGCATGTCGTTAGGGGATTGGCTCTCCACAGCGCCTTTGAGGGCGTCGCCATCGGGATGCGCGGCAAGTTTCGTTGTCATGTCTGTTCCCCAAAGTGTCTGTGCCCTTGGATGGATGAAGGTACTGTGCTGTTGAACTGGCTGCCGGATTGGCCCCGTGGTTGTTTGCCTCTATTCCTTGTAGGCTGACGGTTTGGCGGGAGTGATGCGCACTCCCATCCCGTTGAGTTTACTGCGACCCTGCGTGGCTTCAGGCGTGTCTGGATAACGCTGGATCAGATTCCGCAGATCGCTGATGCCGGCCTCGCGCTGATTCGAATCGATTTCAGCCTGACCCTTGCGCAACTGGGCGGCCGGAGCTTTGGGGCTGCCCGCGAACTGCTCCAGCACCGCGTCATAGTACTTGATGGCCGTCGGATAGTCCCCCCTCCGGTACGCGATCTCTCCCAGATAGAACTGCGCGTTCCCAGCCAGATCGTCTTGCGGATAATACTTCACCACATCGCTGAACTCGCCGACGGCCACGTCATACCGGGCGCTCGTGTAGTCGCGCAGTCCGCTCTGGTAAATCTGATCGACAGGTGGTGCCTGCGGTTGCGCGGGAGCTTGCGGAGCCGGTTGCTGGCCGGGCGGAGTTGCGGCTGCCTGTGCCCCGGGCTGCTGCGTGTTCACGTTCTGCAGCTGCGACTGGATATCCTGCAATGCCTTGTCCATCTTCGCAATGCGCGACTTCAATTCGTCGACCGAGTCGTGCACTCCCTGAACCTGGCCTGCGACCTGGTCGATCTTGCCGCCCGACTCATTCTGTGTTTGGAGTTGCTGCTGCAGGTTATTCACCGTCTGGGACATGCGGTTGACATTGTCCGCGGTTTGCTCGACGAGGTGTTGTAGCACGCCCATGCGCTCATCGTTCGACTGCTGCAGGTGTTGCAGCATGTCCTGGAGCTGTTGGACCTGGGTCTGCAGCTGGATCATCTCCTTGGAGACGGCGTGGGCCGGCCTTGCGGAAGCGACGAGCAGCAGTACAACGGCAGCCGAAACAGGGATCAGATTCTTCCGCATAATTTCAGTCTCTATAAAGCGCCTGACCGGCGCTCCGGTTTAGGGCCCTGGTTCAATGAGAAAAGGCGGCGCGGCTCTGATTACTGCCAAGGATCGCGCGCCGCCAATCTTAGTTTACTTGTCCATCGAGAACTGCGCGCGGCGGTTTAGCTGCCAGCAACTCTCGTCGTGTTCGGTGCAGAATTGCTTCTCCTTGCCGTAGCTGACCGTGCGCAGACGATCAGGGCTCACTCCAGCGGTTACTAACCCCTGTTTGGCTGCATTAGCGCGATTTTCGCCGAGCGCCAGGTTGTATTCCGTCGAACCGCGCTCGTCGCAATAGCCGCCGATGACGACTTTCAGCGTCGGATGCTGGTTGAGGAAATTCGCGTCCGAAGAAATAGTCGACTGTGCGTCTGCGCGAATGTCATAGCTGTCGTAATCGAAGAAAACGTCCTTCACATTCTGATGGAACGTGGAGTCGGTCACATCCGATTCCGACAGGTTGCTCACCGGAGCCGGAGCGGCGTTGACCGTCACCCGCGCCGTTGCATCCGTCGATCCACCGCTGCCTTTGGCAACCAGGTGATAGTTGGTCGATTCGGTCGGCTGGACGGTTCGCGTCCCTGCGCTCGGCACCGCGCCGATGCCGTCAATGGAAACATCGCTCGCATCCGTGGTGCGCCAGGAGAGGATCACGGTTCCGCCCGCATTGATAACGCCGGGTGTTGCCGTAATGGTTGCCGTCGGTGCCGGACCGTTATTGGTGATCGGCGGTGGTGGTGGAGGCGGCGCGGCCTTCTTGCTGCATCCGGCGACAACAAACAGAGCTGCCATGCCGGCTGCGAGAGTCAACGATCTACGATGCAACAATCCACGAGAAACAATTTGCACGGTCTCCTCCTTGGGAGTTATTTTTTTTGGCCGCTCGCGGGCCATTTGTGATTTCACCAAAGCAGAGCAGAAGAAGAATTTTCGCCTCCCGTCCATCGTAAACCCTTATTTCCAGCTCCAGTTAGGCATGGCGTTCCATCCCTCATGCGTGAGCTGTTGCTGCCCGGTGCCGTCAGCCAGCATCGACCAGATTTCCGTTCGGCCATCCTGTGCGCGCTGGAAAACTATGTGCCTTCCATCGGGTGACCACGAGGGAAAATCATTCGCGCCGGCCTCGTGTGTCAGTTGTATCCACCGTTTGCTCGCGATGTCCATGATGTAGATATCCTGACCGCCGGGTGCGCCCGGACCATACTTGCGATCCCACGCGAAGGCCAGAAATTGCCCATTCGGAGACCATGACGGCGAGGTCGCATAGCCGCCGTCGGTCATGCGCTGCACGTTCGCGCCATCCGAATCCATGATGTAAATCTGCGGCAGGCCCGACCTCCCACTTACCCACGCAATTTGTGAGTTCGACTTCGGATTCCACACCGGCGAGACATCCGGTCCGCGAAACGCCGTCACGCGGTGCAGCCCGCCTCCGCTGGCATCAGTGGTATAGATTTCGTTATCCCCGGTCTCGCTCGAAGAGAACGCGAGCTTGCCGCCGTCGCTGGTCCACGCCGGCGAAAGCGTCGTTCCTCTCGGCGATGTGAAGTTGACCAGGCGTCCCAGCTCGAGCGAATACATGCGAATGGACCAACCGTCCTTGCCCAGCGACGAGAAGGCGACGCGAGAGTTGTCCGGCGAGACGCGTGGGGAAATGGAAATCGAACCCAGATGCGTAACCGCGTGCTGGTCTTGCCCGTCATAGTCCATCGCCCAGATTTCCTTGTTGCCGGTGCGATTTGAGACGAAGTAGATCCTTGTCTCGCAGATGCCGTTGAGGCCGCCGCCAAGACGCAGGATGATTTCGTCCGCGAAGTGGTGTGCAATCCGGCGCGTGTTTTCTTCCGAGGCCGCATCGGCATACTGCTTGCCCAGAATCTGGGGTGTCTGCGTGTTTTTTGTGTCGAACAGAAAGCCCTGCACGGTTACACGACCGTCGCCGACTGAAAGCGATCCGAAAGCCACCATCTCAGCGCTCGACGGAGCCGTTGCCCACGCCGAAAGATTGATCTCCTGCGGTCCTCCCGGAGTCTGCGGTGGCGCCATGCTCTTCGAAACCATATCGAAGACGCCCGCGTTCTTCAGGTCGTTGAAGAGGGTCGTATCGAAGACGGTCTTGAGCGGTGTGGTTTGAGAATCTGTCGATCCAGCTTTGAAATTGGCCGCTGCGAGACGAACCTTTTGCACGCCTAGATTCGTGCCGGTCCGAACCCAGTCCTGCGCATAAAGCGTCGAAGGAACAGACAGGATAAGTAGGTTGATGCCAATGGAAATTTTGAGGAAGGCGGACAGCTTTAAGCACTTACCGTTCATCAGGCCTCTGTTCTTGCGTGTTGTCTTTGACGAAAAACGGGGACGAAAACGGGACTGATTCGAGATCAACGAATTCTCTCATCGCGACGGCTGATCGTTGGTAAAAGTGTACTCCACGGACACATTCGATCCGGAATATCCCGGCGGCAATGGGCCAAAGGTTTCTACGCGCTGTACGGCGCGTACAGCGGAGGTATCAAGTGTTGGCGAGCCACTTGATTGCGACAAGCGAATATTGTTGACGGTGCCGTCGCGGGCAATGACGAAAATCACTTTTGCTTCTCGTCCATATGGAGTTCGCGGATCGATTTCCTGCCGATACCAGGCCTGGCTCACCTTGTTTGTGATGATCGCAACGTAATATGGAAACCTCGAACCAAAATCTCCTCCATTCACGTTGACGGGATTGTTCTGCCCAGGGTTGCCTGCCAGGGAATGCGGAATCTGGGTCGCCGGAGCTTCACCGTAATGCGCGCGGTTCTGCAAAGGCTGCGGCTGCGCGTGTTTGGGCGAAGGTTGTTCCTGCTTCTTCTCCGGAACCTTCTTTTCCTTCGGAGGTTGTTTCACGGGAATGGGGATTGCGTCGGGCTGCGGTGTTGGCACGACCTTGGGTTGCGGCGGCGCGGGAGCAGGCGAAGGCTGCTCGGTGGCCAGCACGTTGGGAGTGGGCGGCGTTTCCTGCGGCAATGGAATCGTTGGCGCTGAGCTCACGATCGTCGCCTGGATTGCCCCCGGAGCTTTGTCGCTGCCCCACGTTGCCCCGTGAAGGTGGCCGGCGAAGTATGCAGCGAATGCAACCGTCGCGATTACGAGTACATGCAGAAGCAGCGATCCCGCCATCGGCGCGCCGAACGCTTCACGTTCGAGCTGGAGTGTCTCCCTCGCCGCCATGCTCTTTCTCCGGCTACTTCGCGGCCCCGGAGCCTTTGGAGGCCCCGTTCTGAATCGGCTGCGTCACAATGCTGATGTTGGTGATGCCGGCCTGTTTCACCGCATCCATGACCGATGCGAATGCGCCAAAAGGCACGCGCTCATCCGCCTCCAGATAGATCACCTGGTGCGCCGGATCCACGCCCGGTTTCGCCAGTCGCGACGGCAGGTCGGCGAGATTCACCGGCTTATCGCCGAGAAAAACCTCCTGATCGCGGTTGATGGTCACCACTACGCGCTGTTCGGTGAGTTCCTTGACCGTCTTGGTCTTGGGGACCGCAACCTCGATACCCGACTGCAGAACGGGCGCCGTCAGCATGAAGATCACCAGCAGCACCAGCACAACATCTACCAGCGGAGTGATGTTAATCTCCGCCAGCGCGGTCTGCGTATGGCCGTTCCTATTTGTGAAGGCCACGTGCGGCCTCCCGTTCAACGGGGTCCTGATTGGGCATCAGCGCGACCTCTTCCATGCTGTTCAGCAATTCGCGCGCAAAATCGTCCATGCGCGAAGCAAAGCTGCGCAAGCGCCCCGTGAACTGGTTGTAGGCAACCACCGCCGGAATAGCGACAAGCAGCCCAGCAGCCGTCGTGATCAAAGCCTCCGAAACGCCGGGCGCCACCGCTCGAAGCGTCGCTGCCCCTGCAGTGCCCAGTCCATGAAAGGCATCGACAATGCCCATGATGGTTCCGAAGAGGCCTACAAACGGAGATATGGCCCCGATGGTCGCTAGCCACGTCAGGCGGTTTTCCATCGTGGTCAGCGATTCGCTCGCTGCGGTCTGCGCCGCCCGCTCTAGCGCCGTGATGTTGCGCGGAGGACCATATCCGCCCGTCTGGCGGCGATAGGTCTCATAGACTTCGTCGAACACATTCACCAGCGGGCTCGGCTTGAACTGCTCGCTGACCGTAGCGATCTCCTGCAGCCGGCTGGCTTTACGGAAAGCCCGCAGAAACCGCTTGCTCTGTGTGTCGGCGCGGCGAAAACTGCCCCACTTGCCTAGAATAATCGCCCACGACCAGAGGCTGGCGATCAGCAATATGGCGAGCACGCCAATCGCAATTGGCCCGCTGTTTTGGAGCATCTCCACGATGGCGCTGCCGTTATTGGTCGCCGGAGCCGTGGCGCCATCGGCGTCGGTCTGCAGGAGAAAAAGAGATACAGTAAGAAAAAGATGTGTCATCACGCCTTGATTCCACGTTATCAGACTGCAAAGCGCCAAACCAAGATGCCCGCGCTGTGGAATTGAGATGGTTACGTCGGACAGAAGACACTGTGCCGATATCGCAAATAACCCTGTGTAAGTTACGAAAAGCGCGAGGCGAGGATGCCTGAGCGCCCCGTCCCCTGATATGCTGCGCGAAGACTCCTTCAAGAGAACCCCATGCTGCTCGAACTCCGGGCTGAAAATTACGCTGTTATCGATCACGCGATCGCCGTCTTCGGTCCTGGCCTTAATCTGCTGACCGGCGAAACCGGCGCGGGTAAGTCGATCCTTGTCGACGCGCTCGCCTTGCTCATGGGCAGCAAAGCTTCCTCCGACATGGTGCGCCACGGAGCCGACAAGGCCGTTGTGGCCTGCGTCTTTGAGAGCACCCCTGCCGCCGAGGTTACGCTCGAAGCCAACGGCATCGACGCTGATGGTACCGAGATCATCCTGCGCCGCGAAATTTTGGAGAACGGCAAGGGGCGCGTCTACGTGAATAACCAGCCTGCGACGGTCGCTGTGCTGCGCCAACTCGCTCCCGAACTCGCTCTCGTCCATGCGCAGAGCGAAACGCTGGGCTCCTTCGATCAGGCCCAGCAGCGCAGTCTCCTTGATCGTTTCGCAGGTGTCTCGACCGATGCGGTCGCCGCAGCCTACGCCCGCTGGCGCGAGATTCAATCGAAACTTGCCGACCTCGAAAACGACGAGCAGGACAAGCTGCGTATGATCGACCTCTGGCTCTTCCAGAGCCGCGAAATCGAAACCGCCCAGCCACAGACTGACGAAGACACAGCGCTCGAAACCGAGCGCCGCGTGCTGATGAACGCGGAGAAGCTTTACGGTGCCTCTATGAGCGCCTACGACCTGCTTTATGACGGCAGCAGCTCCGCCGAATCCAGCCTGCGCGGTGCGTTGAAGCAGATCGAAGAACTGGCCCGTTACGACGCCAAGTTCCAGGAGGCCGCGGCGCAGCTGGCTTCCACCCTCGCGGTCGTCGAGGATGTCGGCGCAACTGTACGCGACTACGCCGAGGGCATCCAGGCTTCTCCTCAGCGTTTGGCAGAAATCGAAGACCGCCTCGCCGCCCTTGACCGTCTCAAACGAAAATACGGAGCCGCCCTCGGCGACGTGCTCGCCTTTGGAGAAGATGTAGCCCGCAAGCTCGCCGAGGTCGAGAACCGCGACGAGATCGTCAAGAACCTACGCGCCGATCTCGCGAAGGCCGCTCAGGATTATCGCGAAGCCGCGCAATCGCTCCACACCGACCGCGCAGCCGCTGCAAAAAAGTTAGAGAAGTCGGCGGAGACCCAGATCAACGACTTGGCCATGAAGGCGCGATTCGCCATCACGGTCATTGCGAACGAAGATCCCCCCAGCTGGGTCCCGCACGGGTGGGACACCGTCGAATGCCGTATCGCCACCAACGCCGGAGAGCCGCTGAAGCCGCTCGACGAAATCGCTTCCGGCGGCGAAATGTCGCGCGTCATGCTTGCTCTGAAAGTCAGCGTTGAAGACGGCGCGTCCCACGGCAAAAAGAAAACTCAGGTCCCGCGCACCCTCGTCTTCGACGAAATAGACATCGGCATCGGAGGCCGCGCCGCCGAAGCCGTAGGCCAGAAGCTCAAGGCGCTCTCAAGAGCCCAGCAGGTCCTCTGTGTCACCCACCTCCCGCAGATCGCCGCCTTCGCCGATCAGCATTTTCTTATTGAAAAGCGGGAAAAGCAGTGCCGCACCAAAACATCCGTCCGGCTCCTGAACGACAAAGAACGCACCGAAGAGATCGCTCGCATGCTCAGTGGCGCCAAGCTCACCGAAACCTCGATCCGGCACGCCGAAGAGATGCTCAAAACCGCAAATAATTAACTGCGATCAATGCCATCAGTGCTGTCATTGATTGCATGGCAAGCATCACCATCCGCAAACTCGATGTCGGCGTGAAAGTCAAGTTGCGCATCCGCGCCGCAGGGCACGGCCATTCCATGGAAGAGGAAGCGCCACGCTTGCCACGCGCAATACAAAAGACTTTGAGCACTGCGGCATCAGGGTCATCAATCCCTGGCTGGCGCGTTAACCCTCATCTGACAATACCGTTCCAAACGCGCCTCCCCCCTCGCAGTTTTTGCTACACTTCCCCCCAATGCCCGCCCGCAAGATTCTCCTCACTTCCGCACTCATCACGATTCTCCTCGCCGCCACCGCCCTCGCCCAGCAACCGCAGCATCTGTTCTTTCGCGTTACGCTCGGTCCGCAGTTCACCGCGCCGGTCTCAGGGCGGCTTCTCATCTTTCTCAAGGAGGGAACCGGAGACAAGGAGATCGACGTCAACCCGTTCCTGCCGAGCAGTGTCTTCATCGCGGCAAAAGAGCTTTACTACTGGACACCCGCAACCCCCATCGACATCGACACCGACGAGTTGGCCTTCCCCTCCGGCTTCTCCAGTGTCAAACCGGGCGACTACGAAGCTCAAGCCGTGCTCGACGTGAATCACAACTACAACTACAGCGGCCGCTCGGAAGGCGACCTCATCAGTGACGTCGTGCCGCTCAGAACGTGGAGTCCCGGACAGGGAAGTGAACCAGCATTCACCCTGACCAGTGTCGTTCCCGCGCGTTCGCCCAAGCCGTCGCTTTCAGAGGCGCAGCAGAAGGCCGCCAATGCCGCCACGCATCTCGAAGACTTCCCCAGTCCTGTGCTCACGCGCTTCTCAGGCCGCCCCACCCACATCCGTGCGTGGGTCATCGTGCCTCCCGGCTACATCGAGCATCCCGGCCAGCGCTACCCAACCGTTTACTGGACCCACGGTTTCGGCGGGACATTGAGCTCCGCCAAACCGGTAGGCCAGAGCCTCTACAACCGCATGGCTGTGGGCAAGATGCCGCCCATGATCTGGGTGATGCTGGATGAGTCTCTCGCCACCGGCACCCACGAATTCGCCGATTCGGTAAACAACGGTCCTTGGGGAGCCGCGCTCACCACCGAGTTCATCCCTCACCTCGAATCGAAGTACCGCATGGATGCGAAGGTCAGCGGCCGTTTTCTGCAGGGTCACTCCTCAGGCGGATGGGCCACGCTCCAGCTCCAGGTCAACTACCCGAAGATTTTCGGGGGCACGTGGTCCACGTCGCCCGATCCCAGCGACTTCCATGTCTTCTCAGAGATTGATCTGTACGCATCCCACGCCAATGTCTACCATCGTCCCGACGGTACGTCGTGGCCAATCGTGCGCGACCACGAAAAGGTGATGGCTACGCTCGAGCAGCTCGCCGGCCAGGAGCGCGTCCTCGGCGATTACGCTGGCCAACTGGCTTCCTTCGAGTGGGTCTTCTCGCCTCGCGGAGCCGATGGCCGCCCGCTGCAAATGTTCAACCGAGACACCGGCGCTGTCGATCCGGCAGTCGTAGCCTATTGGGGCGAACACTATGACCTTGCGCACATTGTAAGCTCCGACTGGACGAAACGCGGCCCTTATCTACATGGCAAGATTCACGTATTCGTCGGCACCGCGGATACGTTCTATCTCGATGGCGCTGCCCACAAGTTTGAGGCCGTTCTGAAAGGCCTCACTGCCGATCCACACTTCACTTATGTCGACAACCGCACGCATTTCGATTTGTATAAAGAAGGCGATGACCGCATGGCGCTCTTCGATAAGATCGCAGCCCAGATGTACGCCGTCGCGCGTCCTGGTGAGCAGTGGAAATCCAAACAGCTGTGAACAATCCAATGCCTTTCGGACGGTCTGGCTGCCGGTGGCTGATAATAGCCACGTTCGTGTTCGCGACTCTGTCTGTTCCCTCGTGCCCGGCACAGACTGCGCAGGTTCTAGCCCCTGCCATCGACCGCGACATCGATCCCGGGATTGCCTTGGCAATCTCGGCCACCCCGGTCATCGACAACCACGCGCATCCGGTTCTGCCTCCTCCCAACGACCGCACCGATCGCAACTTCGATGCTCTTCCCGTCGACCATATGGAGCCGGAGACAGACCCGGTCGCTTGGAGACCTGACAATTCACAACTCGTCCTGGCATGGGAGGCACTCTGGAATTTCAATGGCACTGCCCCGCTCGATGTCGACGGCATGAAGCAGCTGACCGCAGCGCGAGCAAAAATAAAGGCTCGCGAGGGCCAGCACTTTGCCGTCTGGGTGCTGGACCAGGCCGGCATCGCCACCATGCTGGGCAACCGTGTCGCAATGGGACCCGGACTGGAAAAGCCGCGCTTCGAATGGGTTCCTTACGTCGATGCGTTGCTGTTTCCGCTCGATAACACCGTGCTGGAAACCACGCCTGACCGGATGCAGTTTTTCCCGTTGGAGGAGCGTGTGCGCGCCGTCTATCTGAACGCCGTCGGCCTGAAGACCGGCCCCAAAACGCTCGATGAGTATCTCACTCTCGTGGTGACACCAACGCTGGAACGGCAGAAAGCCGGAGGCGCGGTCGCCGAGAAGTTCGAAGTTGCCTATCTGCGCGGCTTTGACTTTGCCGATACTCCCCGCTCCGAGGCCGAGCGAATTTACGCAAAATGGATCGGCCGCGAACGCCCGGATCCAGTCGAATACAAAGCCCTTCAGGACTTCCTCTTCCGCTATATCGCCGCCGAGTGTGGTCGCCTGGGCATGCCCGTGCATCTTCACACCATGTCGGGTGGGGGAGGATACTTCGACATCGCCAAGGGAAACCCGCTGCTGCTCGAACCCGTCTTCAACGACCCCCGACTGCGCAAGACGCGCTTCGTGATGCTCCACGGCGGATGGCCCTTCGTCCGGGAAGCCGGCGCTCTTTTGCAGAAGCCCAACGTCTACCTCGATATTTCCCAGGAGTCGCTCACCTTCCCACCCAGGACCGTGGCAACCAGGTTGCGAGAGTGGCTGGAAACCTATCCCGACAAAGTAATGTTCGGAACTGACGGCTATCCCTTCTCCGACTCGATGGGTTGGGAGGAGGCCACGTGGATCGCCAGCCGCAATGCGCGAGAAGCGCTTGGCCTCGCACTTACCGGTATGCTGCGGGATGGCGAAATCAGCCGGGAACGAGCACGCCTGATCGCGGAGCAGGTGTTGCACGGCACCGCCGCTCAGCTTTACGGAATCCACTGACCTTTCGTTCCTCAGAACGATTGCCTGAAACGTCTTCAGAATGAAACCGCACGGGGAATAGTGCAGAGATTCGCTCCCTGCTCAACACCCCGCCCAGGTTGTTGATTCTTTTCACCGCATCCTCCCGGCACGGTATACTAGTAAGCGTGACTGCAACGATGCTCGACACCCCCACCTCCCTCATGCAATCGGATTCTACGCAAATCGAGAAGCGCGTTCTTCTGCTAAAACCCCGCGGCTTCTGCGCTGGTGTTGTCCGTGCTATTGACGTGGTGAAGATTGCCCTTGAAACCTTCGGTGCGCCCATCTATGTCCGCAAGGAGATTGTCCACAATCGCTTTGTTGTGAACGAACTGGCTGAAAAGGGTGCGATCTTCGTCGACGACATCGATCAGGTCCCCGCGGGTATGCGTGTCATCTACAGCGCCCACGGAGTTTCGCCCGCTGTCCGCGACCGCTCGAAAGAGCGCAAGCTCAAGGTGATCGACGCCACCTGTCCGCTGGTCACCAAGGTTCACGTTGAGGCCGTCAAGTTTGCTAAGCAGGGTTATTCGCTGGTGCTCATCGGCCACCGCGATCACGACGAGATCGAAGGCACGCTCGGCGAAGCTCCCGACGTTACCACGGTCGTATCAAGTGCGAAAGAGGTCGAGACCCTTGGGGTCCCCGATCCCAACCGCGTCGCCTACCTCACGCAGACTACGCTTTCGCTCGACGAAGCGCGCGACATCATTCAAGCGCTGAAAGAAAAGTTTCCGAACATCATCGGGCCGCATTCGCAGGACATCTGTTACGCGACGGAGAACCGCCAGACAGCCGTCAAAAACGTTGCGCACAACGCCGACCTGGTTCTCGTCGTTGGCTCGAACAACAGCTCCAATTCCAACCGCCTGGTTGAGGTTTCGCAAAACCTCAGCACGCGGAGCTATCTCATCGAAAATTCCAATGCCATCGATCCCGAGTGGCTTGAGGGAGTCGCAACCGTGGCCGTCACCGCCGGGGCCTCCGCGCCGGAAGTGCTGGTCGAAGATGTGGTTGCGTATCTCAGGGATCGCGGCTTCGGCTCCGTTGAAGAAGTAGAAGTCATGCCCGAAAATGTCCGCTTCGGTCTGCCTCCTGAGATTGTTCAGGCGATCCAGTCCGCTCCTCCACCCAGTCCGGCGTCAGTCTAATTAGAGCCGCGCTGTTCGCAGCCCCCGGATCTTAAAACATGAGCGCAAAAGTTGAAATACCACAATCTGAAGCCCCCGACGGATCTGCATCAGGCCAACCGCGCAAGAAAACGAAGCTCCGTCCGGAACACACCCCTGGCCGAGTAAAATTCGGCAGGATCGACGCCGGCCTCGCAGAAGTGGAATCCGCCGCCGTGCGTTCACGCGACTACATCTTCTCTCAACAGGACCCCACCGGTTTCTGGTGCGGCGAACTCGAAGCCGACTCCATGCTGGAGGCGGATTACATCTTCGCCCACATCCTCCTCGGCACCGGCGACCACGCGAAGTTTGAGCGCGCTCTGACAGAGATTCTCCGCTACCAGAACGAGGACGGCGGCTGGTCCATCTATCCCGGCGGCCCCTCCAACATCAGCCTGTCGGTCAAGTGCTACTTCGCCGGCAAGCTTATGGGCATGAAGCCCGACCATCCTGCACTCGCAAAGGCACGCGAGTGGATTCTGGCCAACGGCGGAGTCGTCGAGTGCAACACCTTCACCAAAATTTATCTCTGCTTCCTCGGTCAGTACGAGTACGACGCCGTTCCCGCGATTCCACCCGAGATCGTTCTCTTTCCCAACTGGTTTTACTTCAACATCTACGAGATTTCGTCATGGTCGCGCGCCATCCTTGTGCCGCTTTCTATCGCATACGCGAAAAAGCCCTACAAGAAGATCTCGCCGGAGCAGGGAATTGACGAGCTGTTCGTCGGTGGCCGCGAGAACGCCGACCTGCGCCTGCGCTGGGACAAGAAGAAACTCATAGGATGGCGGAATTTCTTCTTGTTGTGCGACCGCATGGTTCATTGGTTTGAGCGGATCCACATCCGCCCGCTTCGCAAAATGGCTCTCAAGAAGGCCGAGAAGTGGATGCTCGAGCGCTTTGAGATGTCCGACGGCCTCGGCGCCATTTATCCCGCCATGCTCAACGCTATCATTGCGCTGCGATGTCTCGGCTATTCACTCGACGACCCGCAGGTCATCCGTGCGATGGACGAATTTGAAAGACTCGGCATCGACGAGCCGAACGGCACGGGGCACTACCCGAAGCCCACCTTCCGGATGCAGCCGTGCATGTCTCCCGTGTGGGACACCGCGCAAGCCGTCTACGCGCTTGGCGAAGCTGGAGTGCCGCGCAACGATCCACGCCTTTTAAAGGCCGCCGACTGGATGCTGGCGAAAGAGGTCCGCCACAAAGGGGATTGGGCCGTAAAGAATCCCAAAGCGCAGCCCGGTGGCTGGTATTTCGAGTTCAATAACGAGTTCTACCCCGATGTGGACGACAGCGGCCAAGTGCTGCTGGCCCTGAACAAGGTGGACAATCCCCGCGAGCGCTATCAGTACGACGTATCGCAGCGCGCCATCGAATGGATCTTCTCCATGCAGTGCAAAAATGGCGGCTGGGCCAGCTTCGATCGGGACAACACGAAGATGATCTTCGAACAGATCCCCTTCGCCGACCACAACGCCATGCTCGATCCGCCGACCGTGGACATCACCGGCCGCATTCTCGAAACGCTTGCCTCCTACGGCTACAGCCGCCAGGACAAGCGCATCGAGCGCGCCATCAAGTTCATTTACAACGAGCAGGAAGAGGACGGAAGCTGGTTCGGCCGCTGGGGCGTCAACTATATCTATGGCACCTTCCTGGTCCTGCGGGGTCTTGAAGCCATCGGCGTCTGGAACCACGAGCCGCAAATTCAGCAGGCAGCCGAGTGGATCCGCATGGTGCAGAATGCCGACGGCGGCTGGGGAGAAACCTGCGGCAGCTACGACGACCCCACCACCCGCGGCGTCGGCCCTAGCACCCCGTCGCAAACCGCGTGGGCCATTCTCGGTCTGCTCGCCGCCGGAGATACGCGAAGCGACTCGGTTGCCAAGGGCATCAAATGGCTGTTGAGCCATCAGCAGGTGAATGGATCATGGGATGAGAGCGTTGGGCAGGGCTCGACCCGGCAGGCGCTCTACACCGGAACTGGATTTCCGCGAGTCTTTTATCTCGCCTATCACCTTTACCGCGATTATTTCCCGTTGTTGGCGCTCACCAACTACAAGCGCGCCATCGAACGGGAAGCAGCTTAATTTAGCCGCATGGCAGGATTTCGATCCGCCCGGAGGAAACGTAAAGCATGGCAGTACCAATTTCACAGGCGTGGACCGTAGCCACCTACGTTCTCGGCCAAAAGCTGAAAGGCCGCAAGCGTTTCCCGCTGGTCACCATGCTGGAGCCACTCTTCCGCTGCAACTTGGCCTGCGCCGGCTGCGGCAAGATCCAATACCCGGCCCACATCCTCAAGCAGGAGCTCACGCCCGAAGAGTGCTTCCGCGCCGTCGAAGAATCCGGCACGCCGATGGTCTCAATCCCCGGCGGCGAGCCCTTGCTCCATCCTCAGATCGACCAGATTGTCGCAGGACTCGTAGCGCGCAAGAAGTACGTTTACATGTGTACGAACGCTCTGCTTCTTAAAGAAAAGCTTCACCTTTTCAAGCCCAGCAAGTATCTATCATTCTCCGTCCATCTCGACGGCCAGCGGGAGCACCACGACTTTTCCGTTTGCCGCGAAGGCGGATATGATATCGCCCTTGAAGGCATCAAGGCTGCGATCGCCGCTGGCTTCCGCGTTACCACCAACACCACCCTCTTCGATGGAGCCGACCCGAACTCCGTCCGTGCCTTCTTTGACGAGCTGATGGAGGTTGGGGTCGAGGGCATGATGGTCGCGCCCGGCTATACCTATGAGAAGGCACCGGACCAGAGACATTTCCTCGGCCGTGCCCGTTCCCGCCGCCTCTTCCGCGGCATCCTGTCCAACCGCAAGAAGAGCTGGAAGTTCAACGCCTCCCCCATGTACATGGAATTTCTCATGGGCAAGCGCGAGTTCACCTGCACCCCGTGGGGTATGCCCGCCTACAGCGTCTTCGGCTGGCAGAAGCCCTGCTACCTCCTGCAGGATGGCTATGCCGATACCTTTCAGGAACTGATCGACACCACCGACTGGTCGAACTACGGGACCGAATCCGGCAATCCTAAGTGCGCCAACTGCATGGTCCATTCCGGATACGAAGCCTCCGGCGTTTACTACACCTTTGGCTCCTTCCGCGGACTGATCGACACCGCCATCGCCGTCTTCTTCGACGCCTATCAGGACAAGGGCGCCCTCGATCTGCTCAACGAGCCGGCCAAGCCGGTGCACAGCTTCAACCCGCTCATCCAGATCGAAACCAAGGTTAACGTCGTCGAGACGCAGGGAACAACAGCATGACCGCCCAGCCGGCGCACACCGTCAACCCCGATGAACTTGAAGTAGCCGAAGGACGCGAACGCGAACAACTCGAAGGCTGGATCCCGTCCCTGGCCACCGACGAGGAAATTCACGCTGCCTTCGAGAAGGCCTTCGATTACCGAGGCGACGTCACGCTCACCCTTAAGGACGGCAGAACGTTCAACGGGTACATATTCGATCGCCGCACCGGGACTACGCTCGCCGATTCCGCCGTCCGCATTATCCCCGCAACTGAGCGGACCAAGCTCACCATCCCCTACACCGACATCGCAGCCCTGGCATTCACCGGACGCGACACCGCCGCAGGCAAGACCTTCGAAGCCTGGGTCCGCAAGTACTGGGAGAAAAAGACTGCGGGCGAAAAGGAAATCGCCCTCCATCCAGAAACGCTCGAATGACTTAAGTCCTAATCCCTGATCCCTTTCTTTATGGTCTATTCGCCAGTATCAATGGAGACGGACCCGGCGAATCGAGTTTACGTGGGTTCACGAAGCCGGCATCGGCCAGCCAGCTACTGATCTCTTCGAAGCTCCAGGTGTCTCCGTGCTCGGTATGGACCAGCATGTTGACGGCGAAGATCAGAGCGTTCAACGGGCCTGTGCGATCCTTGTTGACAAGAAATTCAGCGATGGCGATCGTGCCGCCCGAGGCCATGGCATCGAAGGTCTTCGAAAGGAGGGTCCGGCTGCGGGCTTCGCCTTCGCTATGCAGAATATGCCCCAGCGTAGCGATGTTGTGTCCTGTACCGAAGTCAGCCGAAAGCAGATCGCCGGCGCTGAATGTGAATTGGCCGCTCAGTCCAAATTTTGCGACCGTCTTCTCCGTAACCGGAAGCACTACCGGCCAGTCGACGGCGGTTACGTGCACCTGTGGCGAGCATTGCGCCAGCGCAATGCCCCATACGCCGGAACCAGCTGCCAGATCGAGCACGCTAATCGGGTCCGTTGCGCTAGATAAGTCGAACGACCTGGCCAGAACTTTTGCCGACGGATAGCTCGTCGGGAAAATGTCGACGACGAACTGCTCGAAGAAGGTCCCGCCCTCATCCTCCTGATTCACCAACGCTGCCGGCTTGCCGCTCTCAACGACTTCATTCAATTTGAGCCACTTGGGAAGTGTCTGTCCGCTAGTGTGCAGAATCAGTCCGCCCATAAAGCTTGGCTTGCTCCTCACCAGGAATGCGGCGCTTTCCGGAGTCAGCGAATATTGCCCGCCTTCGTCCTTGGCCAGGAAGTTCATGCCGACCAGCATATTCGCGATGGCTGCGAGGCCACGTGCGGACGCGCCCGTGGCGGCCTGCATTTCCTCCAAGGATTTCGGTCCCGAGTCAAGAAGATCGAAAACACGATGACGAATGGCAGCTTCAAGAACAAGTGGAGCGGCGTAGCCCCACGCGAACTGCATGATCCGCTCAGGCGTAACCTGCGTGGCAGTGGTAGCACTCATGACTTTCCCTTTGTATTAAAGATTTTGGAACAGGTGTGGGAAGGGCAGAAACGAGTCTAATTCACGCTTCCGGGGAAAGCAAAATGATCCAAAACCGGCCAATGCCCATGCCGACTTAGCTAGATAGAGGTGATTGGTATAGATACAAAGTGCCCCAGACAGGATGCGATGGAACTGCATCCTGGCTGGGGCACCAGGCTGTTTTCTTAGCAACTTAGAAGGGGAAATGCTGGTTGCAGTCCTTCTGGTCGGCTACGTTGGTTAGCTTGTTGTTGGCCCCGGTGAGCGTGCGGCTGAAGCAATTGCCATGGGAGTCCTGGAATACGTAGGTCTGTTTGCTGCTTTGGCCAGAGGTGGATCCGAGAGAGAAGCCTGTGGGTGAAGGTACGAATACCGCGGTGTCCACGGAAGTTACCTGGTTGCTTACGCTCGATTGCGAGATGGGAAATCCTTCGAGCGTTTCAGCCTCGTTGCGCAGGAAGTTCTGCGCAATGGAGCTTGTTTGGTCGATATCTCCGTTGGTTTCCAGAGTCTCGAGATAGCCGCCGCTGAAGGGGTACGAGACGCTCATCTCCTTGGCGGTGACCAGTGGACCTGTTTGGGTGGTAGTCGTGCCTTTGATGGTGGAGGTTTGCACGACGCTCTGGCCGAACTGGGTTGCCGTGGAAGTGACGGTCTGTGCGTTGCTGAAGTTTACGTTTTGCTGGATTTTGGTGCTCATGCGGCCATGCGAGGTGTTGACGTAGCCGGCGATGGTGAAGTTCTGAGCGCTTGTCACCGTCACGACGCCGGTGGCGTTGCCGCTGGAATCGACGGTGACGTTATTGACGAGGGCCGGATTTGGCGCGGTAAGGTTGTTCTCAGTTACTTCACCCGTGACTTTCTTGCTTCCGTGATCTTCATAGATGAGCAAGTTGGCCACAGTGCTGAAGAAGTTGAAGGCGTTGAAGACGGTTACGCCGATGGTATGGGGCTGTCCGTTACTGAGGACTCCGGCGAAGGGCGAGAGGTCGACGCGATAGGGCAGCAGGTTGAGGGTTTGTACACCGGGAATAGGTACCCATAGGCCTGGATCGACGCCTCCGGTGTAGATCCAGGGAAAGATGGGTGCTACGCCTGCGGGTGTGCCATCAATGCTGACGTCGACCTGACGAAAGGCGGTGTTGCCGCAGATGCCAAGACTGGTGCCGAGAGCATCAGGCAGGCAGAAGAACCATTGCTCTTCGGCATTCTGGCTCTGCGCGATCACGTCGAGATAGGCGTTCTCAACATTGGTGGGCAGAGTGAAGGTCTGACTCAGTTCCGGGCCGGTGTTGTTGAGTTGGACGCTTCCGCCGCTGTTGTCGGGCAGGGGAAGAACTATGTCAGCTGTTCGGGGCGCTGGATTGAGGAAGTTCGCCGGGTAGAACTCCAGCTTGAACGTGCCGAAGATGATCGAGTTCAGGCCATCTTCGCCGACGATGTTGCCGAGGCTTGCGAAGCCGGTCTGCGGGGTCTTGAAGAGAGGTGTGTAGTCGGTGAGGTCGCGCTCGACGTGCCACGTGTTGGTCTGGGTCTGCAGCGGCTCGGCGGTGGTGCCGAAGAAGATGTTGACGTCGCCGAGGAAGAGTTGGCCGGTGCGGTCGAACTGGACGCCGGGCTGGATGGAGAAGTCCGCGGTGAAGACCACCTTGGCCCACGGGCCTGGACATTGTGCCGGAGGCGTGTAGGTATAGTCGGCATTATTGAAGTTTTCAAAGGCCTGGTCGCTTAGCAAGGTGACGGTGCAGGGCCTGGTGTTGGGTCTTGGGACGGTGGGGTCTGCGATGGCCTCAAGAGATGAGCCGATCTGGAATTGGCTCGATGTGCTGGATTGCGCCTGGAGCGATGTAGTGGCAATAAAGATGGGGATTGCTACGAGAAGGCTTCTGGTGGTGAGAGCCTTCAGATACTTCGGTCCCATGGTGATTTCCTCTCTGTGTTGATTTCGAGTGAGTCTCGAAACGTGCGGAGAATACCATCGGGCAGGTTACGGTGTCGCTGGTCTGAGGGAGATTGCTTTCACGCGGCGGAAACTGGCAGGAATCAGGCTTGTGACTTTTACATTGGCTGCAACGCCCGGTGAAGGACTAGCTGAGTCAGCAGCGTTCTCTGGGCAGGGAGTCTTCTGTGGGAATTCTGTGGAAAATATCGGGGTTACTACCGAGATGCCTTCAAGTTAGACTTTAAGAAGATTGAGGAAGTGATTGTTTTGTAATTGTGCCCCAGGAAAGACAATCTCCAGGTTCCTGGCCCCCACCGTTTTGAACGCTGTCTCGCCCAGAACCTGCCGGAAGTCTGTAGTAATGGCCAGATCCCGCTCCTCGTAGAGTTGGCTCTTATCCATCCCGGGCCACTTCCCATAAATCTTTCCGCCCGCCACCGGTCCGCCCAGCACAAACATGACATTGGCATGCCCATGGTCTGTCCCGCCCGTACCGTTCTGATGAACGGTGCGCCCAAATTCCGACATCGTGACCAGCGTAATGTTCTGAGCATCGTCCCCCAAGTCCGTCCAGAAAGCGGCAATTGACTCGCTAAACTCTTTCAGGCGATTCGAGAGCTGACCGTTCACGCTGCCCTGATTCTGATGCGTATCCCACCCGCCGATATCGGCAAATGCCGCCTCGACCCCCAGGTTCGCCTTCATCAGCTGAGCCACCTGTTTCAGGCTGTTGCCAAACGCGCCATTGGGATACCGCGCCCCGGCCGCCGGCATATATTTCCCCGGATCGGTCGCCTTCAGCATCTTGACCGCCTCAAAAGTCTCCGTCGCCGTCCCATGCAGCATCGCGTTGACCGACAGGTCATACATCGACTCAAAGCTGTTTGAGATCGGAGCCGCCGCCGGATTCTGCGCGCCCACGTTAAAGTCCCTCAGGTTGTCGATCGCCACCGCCGGAACCTTGCCCTCCAGCGTCCGCGGAAGTTGCGTTCCCAGAGCCACCGCGCGGAATGCCGATTTCTCATGACCGGGCCGCGCCATATCTTCGGCCACCAGCGCCCGATTCAGCCAGCCATCGGGAGTAGCCTTGAAGCCCGGGGTACCCGACTCCATAAAGTCTTGCGCATCAAAATGCGACCGGCTCGGATCGGGCGATCCGCACGCATGCACCATCGCCAGATGCCCCTGGTCCCAAAGCGGCTTGAGCGGCTGCATCGACGGATGCAGGCCAAAGAATCCGTCCAGGTCGATCACCTGGTTCTGCGGAATCGCAATCGAAGGGCGGAGCTCATAATAGGTCTTCTCGCGGTGAGGAACGACGATATTCAGCCCGTCCGCCGCACCGCGTTGGAAGATGACCACCAGCTTCTTCCCCTGGGCCTGCGCCGTGGTGGCTTGCGCCAGTACACTGCGCGTAAGAAACGTGGGTACAGCGGAAGCGCCGACGACCGCCATCGCTCCGCCCTTCATAAACGCACGCCGAGTAAGAGACATGAGGACTGCTCCTATAGGAGTAAACGGGGATTTACGGGAGAAAGTCGCGGGAGCGCGAGTATTTTGAGGAGTGTGCGGCTCTTTCGGGGCACGGTGAGGATCGGCTAGGATGATCCTTCCATGCTCTCCCTCGATCCGCAATTCGCCAGAAGTGAGGTCCTGCGGATCTTTAATCACGCGCAGATTTATATCGTCTTAGGGACGGCCATTACGACGATTGGGTTGTTGGCGGCGTCGTTTTCGGGTCTGAGGCGGCGGTTCGATCCACTGCTCTTATGGTTTTCGCTCTTCGCAATTCTCTACGGTCTGCGGCTGATCCTGAATTACCAGATGCTATGGGCGCTGGGGTTGCGGCCGGCCGGTTTTCGCCGGGTGATGATCGCTATCGGGTTCCTCGTTCCGATACCTGCGTTCTTCTTCTTTCGTAGATTGAATTTGCTGGGTAGGGTGGGCCGTTTGGTGACCAGTGTGACGTGGCCTGTCGTGCTCGGGCTCGCAATTGCCACGCTTGCCGTCGGCCCGCTGGGAATCTTCCGGATCATTAATAATTCCGTTGTCATCACCGCGCTGATCATTCTGGCGATCGAACTGGTCCGAGTGGGACGCGGCTCCCCGGATGTGATCCTGGTTCACCGCGGGCTGCTGATCTTCATCGTCTGCGCGCTCTTCGACAACATCACCGGGCTGCTTGGCCACTACTACAACATTGAGCCGTTCAGTTTCATGGTGCTGCTGGCCACGCTGGGGATTGTGGCCGGGCGGCGGGCGCTGGCCAACGAGCAGCAACTGACTGTCATCCAGAAAGAGCTGGAGATTGCGCAGCGTATTCAGCTCTCGATTCTGCCTGCATCGTTTCCGGCCTCGAAGAGCTTTCGTGTGGCGGCCCGCTATCATCCGATGAGTTCGGTAGCCGGGGATCTTTATGACTTTCTGCGTGGCGACGATCATGAGGCGGGACTCCTCATAGCGGATGTCTCCGGTCACGGCGTGCCGGCAGCATTGATCGCTTCGATGGTAAAGCTTGCCGCGGAGGCGCAACGGGGCGACGCGGACGATCCTTCGCAACTGCTGCTGGGGATGAACAGCATTCTGTTCGGCAACACGCAGAGCCAGTTCGTTACCGCCGCCTACGTTTATCTGAATGCATCTTCGCAGGAATTGCGGTACTCGGCCGCTGCGCATCCTCCGATGCTTCTGCTTCGCGACGGCGAGGTCACCGAAATTGCAGAGAACGGGCTGATGCTGGCAGCGTTCGATTTTGCCAGCTACAGCACGGTGACTCACTCGATCCGGCAGGGCGATCGCCTGGTCCTCTATACCGATGGGATGCTTGAGGCAATGAACAGCTATCAGGAAGAATTCGGACGCGACCGGCTACACAGCCTGGTCCGAGAGACTGGCAGCCTGAACCAGTCCGAGGCCGCCGACCACATCATTTCGGCGATCCAGCGGTGGTCTGCTGCGCAGGGTGATGACCTGACACTTTTGCTCTGCGATTACATGGCCTGAGCCTCGTTCTTCTCTGGCAAAGAGCATTTCGGGCGGGAGAAAATTTCCGCTAAAAATCGATGCAGACATTCATACGTATAGAGGTCTATACTGCGCCAGTCCCAACTTTCACCTGAAAGGCGTCTCCAATGAGAAAAGGGCTTTCCGTCCGTACTTTCCTCACTCTGCTTGTGAGCATAGTCACTCTCGCTGTAACCAGCGCTCCCGCGTTCGCCCAGAACCAAACCAGCCAGGGCAAAATTCTCGCCGGATTCTTCGAAGAATGGAGCATCTACTACGCGAACTACAATCTCGCCAATCTCGAAAGCAACGGCTCAGCCGCAAAGCTTTCGCACCTCGTCTACGCCTTTGGAGACGTCTCGGCCAGCGCCTCTGACCCTTCCACCAACACCTGCGTAATCGCCGATGCATGGGCCGATTTCGAAGACAACGCCCTCCCCCCGGTTGGCGGCATCGCCGACTCCTGGCCGCTCTACGGCAACTTCGCCGAGATTCTCAAGCTCAAGCAGCTTCACCCCAAACTCAAGACCCTCATCTCTCTCGGCGGCGCCCGCGCAGCCGAACCGCAGGCCTTTTCGACCGCCGCCAGTACGCAGGCCGGCCGGCAGGCGCTCGCCTCCGCTTGCATCAACATGTTCATCGTCGGCAACGTGGGCAGCGACTGGAACGGAAACATCACCGCGCCGGGCCTCTTCGACGGCTTTAACATCGACTGGGAATTTCCCGCCGCGACCGACAAGCAGAACTTCACCCTCCTGCTCGAGGAGTTCCGCCATCAGCTGAACACCCTGAGCGCGCAGACCGGCAAGCAATATCTCCTCACCTTCGACGGACCAGCCGGCTCGCAGAACTACACCAACATTGACCTGAAGAACGCCGCGAAACAGGTCGACTTCATCACCATCGACGGCTACAACTACGCCGGAACCTGGGAGAGCATCACCAACGACGCCTCGCCCTTGTTCGATTCCCGGCAGGACCCCGACTTCGGCCAGCACCTCGACATCGACGACACCGTCACCGCCTACCTCAAGGCTGGTGTGCCTTCGCAGAAGTACGTCATGGGCGTGCCCCTCTACGCCGCCGGATGGACCGGCGTCCCCAAAACTAATCACGGCCTCTACCAGACCTCCACCGGACCCTCTCCTGTTCTCCTCTCCAATGGAACGGGCCCCTGCACCGATCTCAGCGGCAACACGCTCGGATGCGACACGCTGCTCACTCCAGGCACCGCCACCTACGCCACGCTTTCCACCCTCACCGCCAACGGCTACACGAGCTACTTCGATCCCAGCCGGATCGCCGTCTCTCTCTACAGCCCTGCCAGTCAGACCTTCTATACCTATGACGATCCCGACACGGCCTTCCTCAAGGCGCTGTACATCGATTTCCGGGTTCCAGGAGGCCTCGGCGGAGCATTCGTCTGGGCCGTCAAAGACGACGACGCCAACGGCACGATGGTGAAGACACTGGCCAGCGGTCTCGGCCGCTAGTCTTCCAACGTAGACTTCCCTAAGCGGTCCGAGCTTTCACTTCGGTCGGGCCGCTCTTTTTTTTGAGACAACGCTCCGATCCTCTTGCCATGTACGTACCCGAGGCCTTGGTGGATAATGGAGGAGAATCGATCATCCAGGAGATCCCGTATGGGCAGTGTCGCTCTTCTGCAATCGCTGAGGGAAAGCATTCTCGGCCACGCCGGCGTTAAGACCGTTTACGGCGAACCCATCACCGCGCAGGGTAAGACCGTCATTCCCGTTGCCAAAATCGTGTATGGATTCGGTGCCGGCGCAGGCACCGGCGGCGTCGGCAATTCGAGCGCAACGGGCGAAGGCGGAGGAGGCGGCGCAGGCGTACGCACCATTCCGGTGGGCGTAATCGAGATCAGCGACCAGCCCACCCGTTTCATTCCCATCACCAGCCGAAAGAAGCTGGCGGCGGCGATTGTCGGAGGGATTCTCTGCGGCCTGTTCTTCGCCCGCCGCCGACGCCGCTGAGAGATCAGCGGCCGACAGGAAATTCGAGTAAGGCTTTCGTTGACTCAGAAGGCATCGTATTGGCAGCTATACTTCCATAGCAGCTGACACGTCAGACGTGTGGCGGAGCCTGACACACTCCCACAAGTGAGTCAATTGAGCATTCCTGTATCCAGCTTTTACGTCTCGATATCGACGCTTGATGTAGACCGCGAGGCGGACGTTACATCTGCGCGACCCGTGGATTACGACGCCGACGAATTGCCTTTCTCCATGCTGGTGGGCGCCGATTTGAAATTTTGTCTCATCTTCTGACAAGCAATGCGCGGACAGATGCTGGCTCCCTCACGTTGGTAAACGTCTCCGGCGATCAGGGTCGGGATGTGTTGATTCACATCTCTGGGGTTCTGCACACGATCATCCAATGCGAGCGACAGTCGCCATGACGACTGTGCAATGCATGTCGAGAAGAAAGCGTGGGATATTGCCGAGCATTATCTAAAGCGCGTTGTGGGCACATTCGATCCGGTCATTGCGTATGCGCTAAGAACGTATATAACTAATGCTCGAGGCACCGGGGTCTCCAACGCTTTCTGTGTTGACGCGATGGGGTGGAGCAGCAAGGATGGGAAGCACAGATCCCATTACGCCCCGCACACCTCCGCCGCAATCTTCCTCAACTCCGGCAAAACCTCTCCTAGAGCTGCGGCCCCGGCATCGCGACGTCCCAGCGCAAAGTACAAATCCCGATAGTGCCGGAACAGTCGCTCGTACACCGCCGTCGCCGCCGGATCAGGCTCGTACGTCGCATACTTCAGACACATTGCATCCTGCGCGGCCTCGATCGACGGAAACGCCTTCGCCGCCAGTAGCGCAAAGATTCCCGACCCCAGGCTTGTCGGAATTCCCGCTGGCACCAACACCGGCTTGCCCAGCACATTCGCATACACCTGGTTCAGCACTTTGTTGTTTTGCGGAATCCCGCCCGCATTGATCACCCGCTCCACCGGCACTCCGAATTCCGCCATGCGCTTCAGAATGATCCGAGTATGAAACGCCGTTCCCTCGATCGCCGCAAAGAGTTCGTCCTGCGCCGTATGGATCAGGTTCCACCCCAACGTCACGCCGCCCAGTTCCGAATTCACCAGCACCGTGCGGTCGCCATTGTCCCAGCTCAGCCGCAGCAGACCCGTCTGCCCCGCGCGATACTGGTCGAGCCCCTTCGATAGCTCGGATACCTTGGTCCCGGCACGTCGCGCGATCGCTTCGAAGATATCGCCCGTGGCCGACAGCCCCGCCTCAACCCCCGTGTACTGCGGATGCACGCTCCCCGGTACCACGCCGCACACGCCCGGCACCAGCGTGGTTTTCTTCTCCATGGCGATGATGCACGTCGACGTGCCGACCACGTTGACTACATCACCCTCGCGACAACCCGCGCCAATCGCATCCCAGTGCGCGTCGAACGCCCCCGCCGGAATTGGAATCCCAGCCTTCAGCCCCATCGCATCCGCCCACTTCGGGGAAAGATGCCCTGCAATCTTGTCCGACGTCAGATACTCGCCCGCCAGCTTCTCGCGAACCCCATCGAACAACGGGTCCAGCCTCGACAAAAATTCCTGCGGAGGCAGCCCGTCCCACTTCGGATTCCACAGCCACTTGTGCCCCATCGCGCAAACGCTGCGTTTCACCCGCTTTGCATCGGAGATGCCGGCTAGCGTCCCCGCCACCATGTCACAATGTTCAAACGCTGTTACAAATTGCCCGCGCTTCTCGGGATTATGCCGCAGCCAGTGCAGCAGCTTCGCAAATCCCCACTCATGCGAATACACCCCGCCGCACCACTCGATCGCTTCGAGCCTTTCCTTGTGCGCCAGCTCCGTGATCTGGTGCGCCTCAACCTTCGCGCGGTGATCGCACCACAGGTAGTAGTCGTCGAGTGGTTCAAGATCCGCGCCCACCGGAATCACGCTCGACCCCGTGGTATCCAGCGCAATCGCCTGCACCGTATCGCCCGCAATTCCAGCCTCGTCAATCGCCTTGCGCGTTGCCTTCACCAGCGCATCCATCTGATCGAAATGCGACTGCGTCGCGTAATCCGGGTCTTCGCGCTTACGCTTCATCGGATACTCAGCGCTCGCCGTGCTCAACCGCCCGCGCTCGCTGTCCAGCAGCGTTACGCGCACGCTGAGAGTCCCGAAATCGACGCCTGCAACAATCGCCACGCAAATTACTCCATGAGAATCAAATCGAAATTACTTTCCGGAAAACGTTTTACTCCCACACTCATAACAAATGCCAGCACGGGTCGCCGCAATCGTCCGTTGAAAATTATGCCTTACGCCATCCGCTTCTTAGCTACCCGCTTTTTAGCTACCCGAACCTTAGCCGCCTCTTAGCTGTTGTTGTGGTGATACATCTCCCAGCCCAGATACCGCGTAGCCGCCTCGTACACGGGACTCGCCACCTGCGAGAAGTTCGCTGCGACGTGGTGCTCAAATCCGCGTTCGCAGATAAACCGCAGCAGCTTCTGCATTTCGGGAATCCTCACCACGCCCGCGCCGCCAAAGGTCTCCAGCGGATCGTTCGTAAATTCGCCTTCGCCCACATAGCCGCGAATCCTGCCCGAGTAATCGTCCGTCGAAAAGCGCAGATAACTCATCGCGCCCGCCTTCACGCGGCCCACACATGTTCCGAAGGTGTTCTCCTTGCCCACCGTCCCCGCGATGATCTCCTGAAAGTCCATGACCACATCGGCAAAGAAATGCTTCGGTAGATTGGAGCAGTGGAAGCACACTGCCTTGTCCGGATCATCGCCGTAGTTGTTGTTCCAGTCGAGCAGCGCACTCGGCGTCTCCGAGGCCAGCGCCAGTCCATACATGCTCAGCACGCCGACCACATCCGTCTCGCAGGCGCTCGAGAAGAGGTTCTCGCTCATCATGCTCATGATCGTGCACGGGACCACGCCGAAATACTCTTCGAGCGATGTCCAGCACTGGATCGCGCTGATCGTACAGTAGGTCTCCTTCATCCAGCCGTCGATGACCGCGCCGAGTTTCGACATCTTGAGTAGCGCAGCCTCGGGAATGCCACTCGTACTTACGTACGACTTGATCGCGGCAAGTTTGGCCTGCGTTGCGTCGTCCGTGTCTTTCAGCCGCGCAATTCGCCCCAGAACCTCCGAGAGATCCAGCGTCTCTACCGAAATTCCGTACCGCTCCAGTAGCTTTTCGCTGTAACGAACAGTGTTGAACGCCGCCGGACGAGCGCCGATCGCACCGATACGCAGGTTCCTGAAGCCGTTCACTACCCGGCACACGGAAGCGAACCACGCCAGGTCCTTCTTGAATGCCTCCGAGCTGGGCGAAACCGTATGCGATGCCGTCAGCGAATAAGGAATCCCGTACTGCATCAGGTTGTTGCACGCCGACATCTTCCCGCAGAAGCTGTCGCGCCGGTGTGAGATCTTCATCGTCTCCGTGCGGTCCGGCGTGGCCTGCACCAGCACCGGAACCTTTAGCCCCGACAGCCGGATCGCATCGACAATCGTCCTCTCCTCGCCAAAATTAGGCAGCGTAATGATGATGCCGTCGATCTCTTCGCGGTGTTTCTTGAAGAGGTCCGCGCAGTGCCGCGCATCGTCCGGAGTCTGCACCGCTCCATGCTGCGTCTGCTCCGGCGAGAGCACGACCGACTTGTATCCGTTCGCATCGAGAACCTTGATGATCTCTTCGCGGCCCTCTTTAGCAAGATGGTGCGGAAAAAAACCCCGGCTGCCGACAATCACTCCGTATGTGAGTTGCTTTTTCATATATCCTCTGAACACTGATTGCTGGTCCTGCTAGACTTGGGTGCCCGATCCTTCGCGAAGCGAAGGGTGGGATCACTAACCCCTATTTCCTAATCCCTGCGTTTCTTCGGCCAGAACTTCACCGTGTAACTAAGCCCGGCAACGCCCATCATCGCGCCCCACCAGATCGGCGCATGCAGATCATTCAACACTGGAGGGTTCACCAGCGGATAGTTCAGCTCCCACAATCCCTCCAGGCAAATAATCACACCATAGATCAGGAACAGCACGCCGCCAAAAAACCAGATTGAAATCTCTTCGCGCATCAGTCCCTCCGCCTACCAGAAAATAATGTTGAGAATCACAAACAGCACCGCGATCACGCCCGCCCACGCAATCGGTTTCTGGTACCAGTGGTCGTCGTGCTCCACAGGCAGCGGAACCACGCCGTATACTAGTCCCTCTAACTCCGACAGCGGTTTTGGCTTGGTCGCATAACTCACCACCACGGTTACAATTACGCACACCAGCCACGACCAAAGCGCGCGATACATATCCTCCGCCAGTGTCTTCGCGTCTGCCGAGAGCGCTACGTAGCGCAGCGCCGAGGGATCGAAGTGCACCCACAGAAAGAGCCCGACCGCCGTGCACGTGCCCGCCAGCAATCCCCAGAACCCTCCGGCCTTTGTAGTGCGCTTCCACAGCATGCCCAGAATCACCGTCCCGAACAGCGGCGCAATAAAGAAGCTGAACAGCCCCTGCACGTAGTCCATGATGCTTGCCGCGTGCTGCACCAGGTACGCTGTGCCCACTGAGATCAGCACGCCGATAAACGTACACCAGCGTCCCATCGCCACATAGTGCTGATCGGTAGCCTTCTTGTTCAGGAACGCCCCGTAGATGTCATACGTCCACACCGTCGAGAAGGCGCTCACGTTGCCCGCCATGCCCGACATGAATCCCGCAATCAGCGCCGTCACACCCAGTCCCAGCAGCCCCGGTCCGCAGTAGCGCACCAGCATCAGCGGCAGCACTTCGTTGTAGCTGTGCTGGCCGGTGGCCACGGCCTGCGTCTCGCCCACCAGGTGGTAGGGAAGCACCGCCAGCGCAAGCAGTCCCGGCAGAATTACGATGAACGGCACCGCCATCTTGAAGGCTGCGCCGATAATCGGAGCCATCCTCGCCGACCGCAGATTATTCGCTGAAAGCACGCGCTGCACCACCAGGAAGTCAGTGGTCCAATATCCGCAGCTGATGACCAGCGCGAGGCCAAAAACCAGCCCTGTCCAGTGAATGCCCATCGGATTCTGGCTAAAATGCCCCGTGGTGCTCCACAGGTGCACATACTCAGAGCCCAGCCGCGTGCCGATCTGAGCCTTCAGGTTGGTCCACCCGCCGGCGTCGATGAGCCCCAGTATCGGCACCAGTAGCGCGCCCAGCCAGATCAGCAGAAATTGCAGCACCTCGTTGTAGATGGCCGACCGCAGCCCACCCAGTCCCACATACAGCGCCACCGTGATCGACGACACCCAGATACTGAAGTTCAGATTCCACCCCAGCACCACCTTCATCACCAGCGCCATCGAATACATATTGATGCCGCTCATCAGCACCGTCATGAACGCGAAGCTCACCGCCGACAGCGCCCGCGCCCCGTCGCCATATCTCAGATGCAAATAGCCCGGAACTGAATTGACTTTCGAGATGTAATAAAACGGCATCATAATGATGCCTAGAAACAGCATCGCCGGAATCGCACCGATCCAGTACCAGTGCGTCGCCAGAATGCCGTACTGATACGCCGAGCCCGCCCAGCCCATCAGCTCCAGCGATCCCAGGTTGGCCGAAACGAAACTCAAGCCTGCAATCCAGGCCGTCATCTCGCGGCCGGCCATAAAAAACTCTTCGCTCGTGTTCGACTTTCCCTTCAGGTAAAAACCGATGAAGATGACCACGCCGAAGTAGATCGCGATAACGGCGATATCGATTGCATTGAGGTGCGCGAGCGAATGAGTAGGCGGCGTCGCGAGGTAAGTGGAAAGCGCCACGAAAATGTGAGACTGCATCTATTTAGTTTCCTTGACTGTTACAAAATTGCTGCACCCTATCCCTGCGCCCTGCTCTTCTTCTGCGTCCATCCCTAATGACTAATGGCTAATCCCTGCTTTTCTGCCCATACGTCGCCTTCGCCCCGTGCTTGCGAAAATAGTGCCGGTCCAGGAGTGCCTGCGATACGCCTTCGCAGCCCGCATTCAAGGTCGCAGTGTAATATCCCATCCGCGCCACGGCTTCGAGCACGACCGCATTGTGAGCGGCGTCGATCGGCGTTTTGCCCCACGCAAACGGTGCGTGCCCTCGAACCAGCACTCCGGGCACCGCCACCGGATCCAGATTGCTGAAGCGCCGCACGATCGCATGCCCGGTGTTCAAAACGTAATCGCCGCGGATCTCGTCATCTGTTAGTTCTTCCGTAACCGGGACAGGCCCGTAAAAATAGTCCGCGTGAGTCGTTCCGTACGGGGGAATCTCCCGCCCCGCCTGCGCCCACGCCGTCGCATACTCCGAGTGCGTGTGCACCACGCCGCCGATGGAAGGGAATTCGCGATACAGCAGGAGGTGCGTCCCCAGGTCCGACGAAGGCCGCAGCGAGCCCTCCACAATCCTGCCATCAAGATCGGTGATCACCAGGTCCTCGGGCTTCATCGTTTCATATGGCACTCCGCTCGGCTTGATTACCGCCAGTCCCGTTTCGCGGTCAATACCGCTGGCATTCCCGAATGTGTAGAGGACAAGACCGCTCCGCACGATCTCCAGGTTTGCCTCCAGAACCTCCGCCCTGAGAGCGTCAAGCATCGATTACCAAACCCTCCACTTCCTGCGAATAAGCATAATGCCACGCCGCTAAAGCGTTTTACTAGGTTTAATTCGCTCTTGATTGGCAAACGTTTACTGGAACTTTGAACTTATGCGCTTTACACTGGCCAAGTCAAGAGAAAGGCTTCCTGGTGCCAGCAAAGAAACGTCCACGTCAGGTCAAGAGCGAAAAGCGCCGGCTCGATATACGCGATGTAGCCAACCACGCCCGCGTTTCCATCGCCACGGTATCCCGCACCATCAACCGCATTCCCACCGTCGATAAGAAACTCGCCGAGCGTGTCTGGAAATCCATCGGCGAGCTCGATTATTTTCCCAACACCCAGGCCCGCTCCCTGGTCTCCGGACGTACCCGCCTCCTCGGCCTGCTCGTCTCCGAAATCACCAACCCATTTTTCCCCGAACTCATCGAGGGCTTCGAAGAAATCGCCGTCGCCCACGGATATGAGATCCTCATCGGCTCTACCAACTACGACCTGGCACGTATGACCACCTGCATTCGCCGTATGCTCGAGCGCCACGTCGAGGGCGTCGCCGTCATGACCTTCGGCATCGAGCAGCCGCTACTCGAGGAGCTGAGCTCCCGCGACATCCCCATGGTCTTTGTCGATTCAGGCCCTCCGAGCCCCTCTGCGCGCGCTCTCATCGTGGATTACCGCAAGGGTATCCGCGAAGGCGTGCAGCATCTTGCCGCCCTCGGCCACCGCAACATCAACTTTGTCAGCGGACCCCTGCGTCAGGGCTCGGCCCAGTCCCGGAAAGACGCCTTTATCGAAGCGATGGAGGAGATTGGCGTGCGTCCTGCCGCCTCTTGGCTGATCGAGGGCGATCACACGCTCGAAGGAGGCATGCACGCCATGGAGCGGTTGCTGTCGTTACCGCAGCTCCCGACCGCGGTGATGTGCTCGAATGACATGACCGCAATCGGCGCCCTCCGCGTGCTGGCTCGCGCCGGTCTCCGCGTGCCCGAAGACATGTCCGTCATCGGATTTGACGATATCCATCTGGCCGAGTTCGTCTATCCGCCGCTCACCACCGTGCGCATGTCCCGCAAAGATCTGGCCCGCGGAGCCTTCGAGTCTCTGCGCTCCATCGCCGAAAATGTGGCGCCGCCCCAGCAGCGCCATTGGACGATACCAACCAAACTCATCGTGCGCCAATCCACTAGCTATCCGCCCGGATCCACACTCGGTACGCGCCCCCCTGCGTCTAAATCCGCCAAAACTCCGCGCGCCAGGACCGCAAAGACTACCTTGTCGGGCCATGAAACCCCCAGGAAAGGTCATCCTGAGCGAGCGTAGCAAGTCGACGAGCCTGCTCTGAGCGAAGCCGAAGGGTAGGAGGAACTTAAAGAAGGGTCATTCTGAACGCAGCGCAGCGAAGTGAAGAATCCAATACGAAGCAGAGTCTTCCACCGCAGCCGTTGGCTTTTCTCCCGCGATCCTAAACCCTTGTCATCCTCGGTGAGTGATCATCGGAGGAGGGAGAATGCGCGTCCGCTATCAGCGAGGATATCTGAGGCTCGGCAACAGGAGGAACGGCCCTGATTGTTGGGAATTTCTTTGGTGGGACAGCGAACATCCAGGCAAGCGAGTTCGCCGCAAAGCCGTGATTGGCACAATCCAGCAATATCCAAATGTGGAGGACGCCTGGCAAGCCAGCAATGGCCTTCGTATATCGATCAATGAAGCTCGAAACCGTCAGCGTGAACAAGTCATCAGAGTCACCGATCTTATCGATCATTACGAGGTGACGGAGCTCGCTCTCGACCTGGGTGACGGTGGAAAGTCGCACGCTACGAAGATTGTTTACCGAGAATTCCTTGCGAGATGGGTGAGGCCAAGATGGGGATGTCTGAACATTCGTGACGTGCGCACGACCGACGTCGAAAAGTGGCTTCGTCAACTATTGAGGCAGGATGGCAGTGGCATGGCTCCGGGGACGAAGGCGAAGATACGTAACCTGATGAGCGCCCTTTTCAATCACGCGATCCGACACGAATGGCTAGAACAAGGCAGAAATCCCATCGTTTTCGTTCGTCAAAGCACCAAGCGACAAAGAATCCCCGAGTGGCTGGAACCCGAAGAACTGCGCGCCCTGCTTTCGCAACTTGATCGTTGTTTTCGCGTGATGGTTTTCTTGGACACGGTCACCGGGCTAAGGCGCAGCGAACTCTTTGCGCTGCGATGGGAGGATATTGACTTCGATGCTTTGCAGATCAGTGTGCAGCGCTCGATTTACATGAACGTGGTTGGCAGGTGCAAGACAGAAACCTCCCGCCGACCCGTACCGATGGACGAGGTTCTCGCCTCGGAGCTCTGGGCCTGGAAGCACGACAGCCTTCCGGGCAGCCTCCATGATTGGGTGTTCGCGAGCCCGCACACTCTCGGGTTTCATTGCGAAGTTCAGGATCAGGACTGATAGGGTAAAGAGTCCATGCCGATCACAGTGACAAATCCGTTCAAGGGCCGCCAGTATCCCGGCGATGTAATTCTGCAAGCCGTACGGTGGTATCTGCGATATCCGTTGGCCTACGAGCATGTCGCCGAG
>Ga0210386_10000374_pt1 | contig 41896 bp, 36 predicted proteins | sample IncBWH32OmetaG_FD_160091 | JGI IMG/M metagenome (GOLD analysis project Ga0210386, IMG submission 160091) | Forest soil microbial communities from Barre Woods Harvard Forest LTER site, Petersham, Massachusetts, United States - Inc-BW-H-32-O ...
CCGTGGGAAGCACGATCATTGGCGCTGGTTTGCCGCTATCGATCTCGGCTTCCGTTACCAGTCCGGTCTTGACCAGTAGCTCTTCTAACCGCTGAGTCCACTTTTCGTAATAAGTCATGCGGAGATAATCCGCGGGAGCGATGAGCTCGATCTGATGACGGCCGGCGTCGATGTTCCACTTCCTCCACGCTGCGGCAGCGAGGTTCAACGCCAATGATCGTGCTTCCCACGGTGCGTGAAATACAGGTTCATTTTTCTCGTAGCGGATCGGGCCCATGTCCTGCATGCCGCCCATGTCGTGGATGCCGTTCATGCCTTGACCTTTCCCACGCCGACCATGGCATCGCGCGTGACTAACGCCGCGAGTTGTTCTTCGCTCAGATTCTCGGTGCCGGCGGGACGCTCGGGCAACACCAGATAGCGAAGCTCGGCCGTGCTGTCCCAAACCCGAACTTCGACATCTGGCGATAGATCGAGGCCGAATTCGTGCAACACTCCGCGCGGGTCGATCACTGCGCGCGAACGATAGGGTGCCGACTTGTACCATACCGGCGGTAAGCCGAGCACCGACCATGGATAGCAGGAGCAGAGCGTGCAGACCACCAGATTATGCACCGTGGGTGTGTTCTCGACCACCACCATGTGCTCGCCTTGCCGGCCGCCATAGCCGAGTTCCGCGATCGTGTTAGTGGCATCGGCCAGCAAGCGCTTCTTGTAGGCGGGATCGACCCAGGCTTTGGCTATTACTTGAGCGCCGTTGCGCGGGCCGACCTTGTGCTGGTAGGTGTCGATCAGCGCATCGAGCGCGGCAGGATCGACGAGTCCCTTTTCTACGAGCAAAGATTCGAGTGCTTTGACGCGGAGCGTGGGATCGGAAGGAACGTCCTGATGGTCATGATCGTGATCGTGTTGTTGTGCTTGCCCGAGTTCATTCGCGGCCGTACCGCCCGCAGCCATCAAGAAAGTGCGTCGACTTGCATCCATCTAGCGCCTCCTTACCATGTCGATCATATCGCAAGACCGATCGGCTGGCCGACGCCGTTCCACAAGGCGAATTTCTGGAAGCGCGGATCGGTGACTCCGTTCGGATGAATGAGGACGGTGACCTGGCGATCGCGTACCGCTCCCAGAAGGCGCGGAACTTTGGATCGCCAGTTAGACGCCGCCGACGCTCGAGAGGCTTGGTGGATCGCATCGACGCTTAGCGCGGGAGTTCGAAGACCCAGAGGGCAGCGCCATGGTCGGGCGGGTTCTGGATCTCGGGCACGAGTGCCGGCCAGGTGACGGCGTGAGCGCCGCCATTGCCGACGACGATGGCGATGTACTGTTTGCCGTTGACTGTGTAGGTGATAGGACAGGAACTCGGAACGTCGTTGAGGCGCATTTCCCAGAGCACTTTTCCATTTGAGTCGTCATAGGCGCGGATAAAGCGGTCGAGTGAAGTGTCGGCACGATTACCGACGCGGCACGCTGAAGCGTGCGCCACAATGCTTCACCCGCCGGCCGCCCAATTGTCTGTGTTGGCCTTTTTACTGATTTTATGGCTAACAACAATTCTTGCGAAAGTAATGTCGAACTCCAGGAGTTCGTTGGTGCCGGCGCCTTTCAGGCCCTCTGGTTTGGCGTGCGAGACATGAGGAACGATGTTCACGACTTTCGCATTCGTCAGAGTAAGCATACTATTGGGAGTATTTATTTCTACTACGGGTAGTATGGACTTTGCGTGCATGGCGGACCTGATTTGCGACGATAAAGCGTCGAAGCGGCGGATGAGCTTCAAAGAATGGCTCGACTGCAGGACCTGCAAAGGAGTCGTGACCGATCCTGCCAGGCCCCAGCGTGAGGGGGAGATGGTTTCGAGAACTGGCACAGTAAGTTGCCTCCAATCTTCGCAAACAGTATCTCAAAAGCCGGGTGGCGGCATGAGTGCGCGGGCACATTACCTCGTGTATTGATTCAGGAAGGCGATGGTCCGGGCCCATGCGTCCGCGGTGGCGGCAGGGTTTCCACCGACATTCGGGCGCGATGGCGATGAAACCCTGCAGGGCCAGTTGATCGGCGCAGAACGTCCGAGCGACGGAAGAAGACCAGGCTGTCGCCGTCGGTATGGGCGTGAGGCTGATGCATCATATACAGGAGCGTGAAAAGGAAACCCTACTTCGATCTGGGCGATTCGATCGCCGCGAGCGTCGGACCAGGCGCGCTGGGAGGCAATAGACTCGGGCCGGAGCGAATAAAAACTTTCTTCGGATCGGTCTTGGCATCGATAATCAGGCCCATGAAGCAGTTGCTCATCTCTTCCCAATTCTGGAGTCCCCAACGGACTTCTTTGCCGGGATCGGGATTGAAGGGATTGTTGGGCGAGTTATCGAAGTGGGAGATCGCAATTACGCGCGTGCCCTTGGGCAGCACGACGGGCTGGGCGAAATTGTAGCCAAGCTGCCAGTTGAAATCCCATTTGGCGTTGAGCAGCGTTTCCGACTCGCCAGTTGGATAGATGGCGCGCACTTCAAAATCCTTGCCGCGCAGATGCATGTGGGGTTGAGCGTAAACCAGCTTGGCTTCTTCGCCGACGGTGACTTCGCTCACAACTTCGGCATTGCCGTTGGAGGCCGGTATCACCAGATTCATGGCTTGCGGCCCATAGGACATGTAGTAACGAGTGGTGTGCGGGCCTTTGGCAAATACGAGACCGACCTTGGTCTGGTCGTCGACGGCCTTGCCGATGGCGGTGTAGTGGATCTCGAAGACGACGTCGGAGCCTTTGGGAATGAACTTGGCGGAATCGCCGAAAACGAAGGTCTGCGCGCCGAGGCCGGGGTTGAACTTGCCGATGACGTCGATATAATCGGCGGGCTGCTTGGGCATTTCAAGAATGGAATAAGAAACTCCGGGCTTCGCGCCGGTCATCCATTTCGAGCCGGGCGGCCGGACCCAAACCTCGCCATGGTGCACCACTTGCGAATTGCCTGGGCGCATTTCGGCGGCGGCGATCCAGGTGTCTTCTGTGAAAGTGTAGTTGACGAGCGTGTACTGGTATTCGATGGTGCCGGTGGCCGGCACATGGAATACATTGGGCATTTCGATCACGAGGTCGGGCTTGAGATTCCAGCCCTCTTGGAATGCCAGGGGCGCGGGCTTATCTTTCGCATCGCCTTCGGGCGCGCCGCCATCGGCCCAAGCGGTCAAGGTTTTGACATCTGCTTCGCTAAGCCGGCGCACATCGGAGAAGTGGCTGTCGTATTTCGCGTCCATGAACCACGGCGGCATTTTCTGAGTGACCACAGCCGCCTTGATCGCTTTGGCCCAGGGTCGCGCGTCCTGGTAAGTGACCAACGACATGGGCGCCACTTCGCCGGGCCGATGGCAGTTCTGACAGTTCTTCTGCAAGATGGGAAGAACGTCCTTATTGAACGTGACATTGGGGGCGGAATTTTTCGGCGCCGGGGCGGAAACTGCCGCTACAGCCGTTAACAACGTGGCAAGGCCGATGCGTCTCAAGCAGCACCTCCGTTTTGTTTATGCTACCAGATTCGCGGGATTGGGGTCTGGCTGTGATGCTATACTTTTCAGCAGTCTGAGAACTGACGAGGACACGCTACTTAAGGAGAACAAGAGCCATGTCGAAAAACATTTCTTTAGTGTTGTTAGCAATCGGGGCCGCCCTGGCGGTCGGCTACTGGTTTGGACGGACGACCACCGCATCCGCGGCTGGGACCAATGGAAAAGTTTTTGAGATCCGCACGTACACAGCGGAACCGGGCAAGCTGGACGCACTGCACAGCCGCTTCCGCGATCACACGCTTGAAATCTTCAAGAAGCACGGGATGCACAGCGTGGGCTACTTTGCGCCGGCCGATGAGCCATTGTCAAAGAACACCTTGATTTACATCCTGTCGTTCCCCAGCCGAGACGCCGCGAAAAAGTCGTGGGATGCATTCAGGATGGATCCCGAGTGGCAGAAGGTGCAGAAGGAGTCGGAGGCCAACGGGAAGCTGGTAACGAAGGTGGATTCGGTATTCGCGGAAGCGACCGACTATTCGCCGATGAAGTAGCGTGCAGACTACTGATTTAGAAGCGGAGTATTCTTGACCGGGGGCGGGTCGGGGATCGATTTCAAGTAGGCCCACACGTCCGTCAATTCGGCGTCGGACATCACTTTGGGACTATAGGTCGGCATAGCGCTGGCGGGCGGGTGACGGACGATTGCGATGAATGCGACGGTCGGGATAGGACGGGGAGCTAACTTCGGTGCCACGCCGCCGTGCCCGTCGTAGCCGTGGCAAGAGTAGCAGCCGTCCTTGATGAAAATCTGCTTGCCCTTTTCGGCGTTGCCGGGGGAATTTCGCAGGTCGGGGACCTGCGCTACTAATCCTGTCGATAAAATCGCGACAACGAGCAGCTTCATATCCTCAGCGCCCCTGCGTCACGGTGTCGACTAAAACCGGCTCGCCGCTTTTCACGATTTCGACCGCGCGCTTGAGCGCCGGAGCAATGTCATTGGGATCGGTGATGGGCCCGATACCCTGCATGCCGTAGCCTTTCGCCATGGTCGCGTAATCGATATTGGGCTCGATGAGCTTGGTTCCGATGCCGGCGCGGCTGACATCGCGATTAGCGCGAGCGGCCATGGTAGTCACGAACATGACCTCTTGATGATAGCCGCGGTTATTGTGCATTACGGTCAGCATCGGGATTTTGTGATGGACCGCCGTCCACAAGACGCCAGGGGCGTAGTTGAGATCGCCATCATTCTGAATGTTGACGGTGAAGCGGCCATATTTCTTGTTGGCGAGTGCAGCGCCCACCGCGGCCGGCGCCCCGTATCCAACACCTTCGCCACCAGAACCGCCGATGTATTGATAGTGCTCGTCGAAGTTCCACAGCCGCGTTGGCCAGCGGCTGAAGAACATGTCGTTGCCGACTAAGGACCAATCTTCGTTCTTGATGTGCGGCCACAGTTCGGCCGAGACGCGCGCCGGAGTGAGCGGACTGGAATCCCAGCCTAGAGCGGCTTGCTGGCGATTCTGCTCTTCCATGCGCTGGTGCGCTTCGGCTAGCCTGGCGGCGCGTTCGTGCAGTGCGCGCTTACGATCGGGAGTGATCAGGCGTTTGCAAGCATCAATAAGAGCCGGCAGCGTCGCTTCACCGTCGCCGGCGATGGCCATGTCCACTTCGTTGTAGCGCGCGAAATCCTGGTAGTTCGATTTCTGGAAGAGTTCGAGCGAGGAGATGCTGATCAGCTTGGCGCCCTCCTTGGTCAGACCTTTGGGAGCATCCATGCCGATACGGTTGAGTGGAGAGACGCGATGGGTCAACATGTAGACGTCTTCGACTTCGAGGAACAGGATCACGTCCGCCTTGGGAATGTCGCCGACTCCATAGAGCGGATGGCGCGTGGGGAAGTTCATGCGATTGCGCTGATCGTTGACCGGGGCCTGCAATGTTTCGGCGAGCTCGACCAGCAGCTTGATGCCGTTCGGCGTGCGGGCCAGGCGTCCCGCGACAATCACGGGGTTTTCCGCATTGACGAGTTGCTTGGCGGCCTCCGCGATGGCGCCCGAATCTCCCTGAGGAGGACTTGTCGTGGTCAGCTTCGGGATGCGCAGGCTGCTTTCTTCTATCGGTTCTTCCTGCAGCTTGCCGTTGGCGACCAACGCGACCGGACCCATGGGCGGCGTCATGGCGATCTTGTAGGCGCGCACGAACGATTCAGCGAAGTGCTGCAGAGAACCGGGAGCGTCGTCCCATTTGGTAAAGTCGCGAATGATGACGGCGGCGTCTTGAGCGGCATGGGTCCACTCCACAAAACTCCGGCGCGCGGTCGCGTCCAGTTCGTTGCCCAAAATAACGATGGCCGGAACACGGTCGCAGAAGGCGTTGTAAATCGCCATGGAGGCGTGCTGCGTTCCGACCGTGCCGTGCACCATCGCCATGATCGGCTTGCCTTCGATTTTGGCGTAGCCGTGCGCCATGCCGACCGATGATTCTTCATGACAGCAGGTGAGCAGCTCGGGCGTCTTGTTGCCGCCGTAGTTGATGATCGATTCGTGCAAGGCGCGGCAACTCGAGGCCGGGTTCGCGGTGGCGTACTCGATGCCGAGCGATTTGATGACGTCCAGCATGAAGTCCGAGCCGGGGCGCTCGTTCGTTATTACTTCAACTCTGGAAGATGTGGTGGTCTCAGGCGCTGGTTCGGCCGGCTTAGCCGCCACCGGAACGGCGGAGCGAACCTGCGCAACAAGCGGAACCTGCGCCGCGAGTCCCGCACTGGCTGCCGCGCCTTTTAAGAAATCGCGCCGGTCAACTGGACTTTTATCAGAAGCCATGTCGTTCAATATACATCCTTCACTTCACGACAATGGGCTCGGGCACCGCGGCCCCGTCGGCGCGAGGGTCGGAGGCTGCGTAATTGGTGCCAGTTTTGGAATCGTGCAGTATCGCCTGCCCGCGCCCCATCTCCTGCGTGTAGGGACGGCGGACGCCAATCTGGTGCCCACGCTCGGAAAGCTGCTGGAAGGTGTTTAAGGGGACGCGCGATTCGATAGAGACATCGCAGCCATTTGCATTTCTCTTGGTAAAGCGCGGCGATTCCAGTGCCTGCTGCAGGTTCATGTTGAAATCGACAATGTTGGAGACGAACTGGGCATGCGCCAGCGGTTGATTCGGGCCGCCCATAATTCCAAAACCAATGTGCTGGTCCCCACGCTCCAGAAAGGCCGGAATGATGGTGTGGAACGGGCGCTTGCCTCCCGCCAGGACGTTGGGACTCTTCGGATCAAGCGTGAAACCGGCACCCCGATTCTGAAGCGCGAACCCCATCCCCTCCACCGTCACACCAGAGCCAAAGGCGCCGGACAGGCTCTGAATCCAACTTGCTACGTTGCCATCTTTGTCGACCACGGTGAGATACGTTGTATCGCTCGCAAGTGGCTGGCCGGCGGCCACCGCGCAGTTTGCTTTCATCGGATCGATCAAGGCTGCGCGCTTGCGGGCATAGTCCTTCGAAAGCAACGCTGCAACGGGTACATCATAGGTGTGCGGATCGGCGTCGTAGCGATGCAGATCGGAATACGCCAGCTTCATGGCTTCGATACGCTTATGCATCTCAGGGGATGAGAATGCGCCCAGCGGTGATGGAGCGACGGTCTCCATGATGTTCAACATTTCAAGCGCTGCCATGCCTTGACCGTTGGGAGGCAGCTCATAAACCCGCCATCCGCGATAGTCGATCGAGATCGGCTCAACCCACTCGGCCGAATACGACGCCAGATCTTCGGCAGTCATCGTTCCTTTAAGCCGGCCGGATGTCTGGAGAAGAGCCGCCGCGATATCGCCTTTATAGAAGGCGTCGCGACCTTTATCCGCGATCAGCCGCAGGGCGCGCGCCAGATCCGGATTGCGGAACAATTGGCCCTCCGCCGGAACCTGGCCGCCGGGCAGGAACACTCGTGACGATTCCTGATGCGTCTTCAGTTTCGTGATAACGCCGGACGACGACCACGCCTCTCGAATTACTTCCGTGACGGGAAAGCCCCGTTCGGCATAAGCGATGGCGGGCTGGAACAGATCTTTCCAAGGCAGCTTACCGAAACGCTGGTGAATTTTGGCCCATCCTTCGACAGCGCCAGGCACCGTAACGCTGTGAATTCCAGACGTCGGCATGGTCTTCACGCCGAGGTTGGCAAGGAGCGCCGACGATAGACCGCGCGGCGCGGGACCCGAAGCGTTCAAGCCGGTGAGCTTACCGGTCTTGGCGTCCCAATAGAGGACAAAGCAGTCGCCACCCATGCCGTTCATCATCGGCTCAACCACGCCGAGAACGGCATTGGCCGCGATGGCCGCATCGGCCGCCGAACCGCCCTGCGCCAGAATCTGCGCGCCCGCCTGGGAGGCGAGGATTTGACTGGTGGCAGCGATCCCTTGTTGGGAAATGGTCATCGACCGGCCATAATCGCGCCCGATTCCGGCTTGGGCCAGGAGAGGCGCACACGAGACTGCTAAAGCGACAATGCACTTCATATGGCTACGCATCATAGCAAAAAGGATAATGGGAGGAGCCGTGGCAGGGAATAAGAGGCTCTACTCTGGCAGGCCCGAGACCGCCGCTGCCCGACGCGACTCACGCGCCGACGGCCACCTGAACCTCGTTCTGTTGCGATAAAGCCTGGCGGAGCGCCGCCGGATCAAGCTCGTGTTCCCAGCGCGCGACCACCAGAGTAGCGACTCCGTTGCCAAGCATGTTGACCATCGCGCGGAACATGCTCATGAAGCGATCGATACCCAGGATCAGGGCCATGCCCGCAACCGGAATGGTGGGGATCACCATCAAGGTGCCTACCAGGGCGATGAAGGCGGCGCCTTGTACTCCGCTGGCGCCTTTGGAGGTCAAAACGGCGACCGCCAGAATGGTGAGCTGCTGCGAAAGGGTCAGATTGATGTTAGTTGCCTGAGCAACAAAAAGCGCGGCCAGCGTCATGTAGATGCTGCTGCCATCGGTGTTGAAGGTGTAGCCGGTGGGCACCACCAGTCCAACCAGCGCTTGCGAGCAGCCCAGTTTTTCGAGCTTTTCCATCAGGGTAGGCAGCGCCGGCTCGGACGAGCTGACCGCCAGCACGAGAATGATCTCTTCCTTGATATAGAGCAGGAATTTGAAGATGTTGAATCCGGCGAAATACGCGATGGAGCCCAGGACGACCACGATGAACAGAATGCAAGTGAGATAGAAGATGACGATCAGTTTAGCCAGCGGCCCGAGCGAGGCGATGCCGTAGCGGCCGATGGTGAATGCCATGGCGCCGAAAGCGCCGATGGGCGCCAGACGCATGACGATATTCACGACACCGAAGATGGCTTGAGTTAGCGTACCGAATAAATCGACTAAGGGCTGGCAGCGCGGGCCGGCAATCGAAAGGGCGAAACCGAACAGGATGGCGACCAACAGAACTTGCAGGATATCGCCTTTGGCGAAAGCGTCCACGATGGTGGTGGGTATGATGTGCAGGATGAAATCGCCGACGCTTTGCGCTTTGGCTTGACCGGCGTATCCGGCGACGGCTTTGGCGTCTAGAGTGGCGGGATTAATATTGAGGCCGCTGCCGGGGTGAGTCACGTTGGCTACGATCAGGCCGATGATCAGAGCGAGAGTGGATACGACTTCGAAATAGAGAAGCGCTTTGCCGCCGACGCGCCCGACTTTTTTCATGTCCTGCATACCGGCGATGCCGGAGACCACAGTACAGAAAATGACGAAGGCGATGATCATCGTGATCAGGCGGATGAATCCATCGCCGAGCGGCTTCATGGCTTCGGCTTTGGCGGGGCTCAGATAGCCGAAGACGATGGCGAGGACGACTCCTACCATCACTTGAAAAGACAGCCCCGTGTAGAAAGGCTTCTTTCTCTTCTGTTCTGGACGGGAGCTCATTGTTCGCCTCGCTTTGGACCGTTCAAGTATATCAATCCGCGCCCCAGTGATTGACGCCCCGGGTTACTTTTTTGCGGTGGCGGCGGTGCGAGGGTTGAAGCCGATGTCGATCACGGCATTTTTGTCGAATTGGACTTCCTGGCCGCGAGCGATCACCGTCGAAAATACCGACCAACCCAGGCCATAGTAGCCGAATGCCATGCCAACGTATTTGGAGCTCTGAGAGAGCGCCGTGCCCAATAACCCAAAGCCGAGCCCGCCGCCCAGAGTGCGGCCCGAAACATTGGAATTCTGCCCGGCCCCGCCTACGCTGCCTATCCCGCCGCCGTGGAGGTGGCCGGCGTCGGTGTCGCCCGACTTACTGGCAATCAGGACTGCAATAGCGGTTTGGATAAAGCGAGCCTTCGATTCGGTTGTCTTCACGCCGCCTTCGGAATCCACTTTGACGGGAGCCTGGTCGCTCTCGGCGGCTTTGAGGATCGCCTGGCTCCGGAAGCGCAGCACTTTTTGAGTCGCTACTTGGGTCTCGGGGGGCGCCGCGCTAGCCTGCTCGGGCTCGGGGAATTTCAATTGGGCGACTTCGGCCGGCAAATCGACATCCTGAAAATTGAACCGCAGTCTACCGCTGCGATGGAACCAGCGTGCTTTTTGGGACATAACCACAGATCCTGTAAGACGGGTGCCCTCGGGAAGAATCAACTTGTGATCCGTGGAAAAGAGCGGTTCCGACAGTACGGCGTCGACCTGCTGGCCCTGTTTGGACAGACTGGAATCGAGAGGTGTGACGAGCCTGGCGTGCACCAGGCTCTCCGCGGTGGGCTGCGTTCCTAAAAGAAGCATCGAGCTTCGGGTGACCGTCTCCGATCCGAAATCAAGCGGAGTTTTGAGCTCGGCATCGAAACGTGTCCCGTTGCGGACGTATTGGGGGTGATAGGGCAGTTTCGCCATCAGATAATCGGACAACATCTCCATCTTGTTGGGTGATCGCACGAGGTCCGGAATGCTTTTCACGCGGTCGATCTGGGTGTTGATCTGATCCTGGATGTTTTGTTTCGCCGTTGCCACCAGGCCAGGATTGTTTTGGGGATCCGGTTTTTTCTTCACTCGCGCCTTGGGCGAAAAGATCGAGTTCAGACCGATATTCTCTTGGGTCACGATCGCGATCTCCCGGCCATCCGGCAGTTTCAACGAAGTAAACTCGACCTCCGCGCGATGCAGGGGAGTGAAATCGCCGCCCAGCACAGCTTTGGTGCGCTGGAATTTTGAAACTGGTTCCAGGCGGCTGACATGGCCGATCACCTCGGTGCCGGCTGGGATCACTTCGCGATCGAATGCGTAAACGCCTTCGATGAGTTTGGCCTGGACCGGCGCACCAACTTTTTTCGGAATGCGCTTGGTCAGGTAGACACGCAGCGGGACGCTGGCGGGAACAGTCAGAGGCATGCTTTGCTGTGGCTCATTTTCGGCCGCTTGCGGCTGGGCCCACGTGGCAAAAGCAAAGAAAACAATGGTAAGGTACTTCACGTTCATTAAAACCTTTGACGCCGACAATAGCACAGACGGGTACACCTGCGCCGGGGAGATTAGGCGAGCCAGCTTTGCGGGGCTTCGAGCGCGCCGGCGAGGTCGTTGAGGAATGCGGCGGCCTGGGCCCCGTCGACGACGCGATGGTCGCTCGAGAGCGTGATGGTCATCATGGGGCGAATTCCGGGCTGGCCATCGACCGGCACAACGCGATCGGCAATGCGTCCTACCGCGAGCACGGCGGCTTGGGGCGGTGTGATGATGGCGCTGAACGCATCGATGCCGAGCATTCCGAGATTACTGATGGTGAAGGTGCCGCCCGAGACGTCGGGCGGATGAAGGCGGCCGGCGCGGGCACGCTCGGTCAGGTCGCTCCGATGTCTGGCGATGTCGCCGAGACTGCTGTCGTCCGCGTTTGGAATCACCGCGCCGACGACCCCGTCCTTTACCGCGATCGCGATACTGATGTTGACGTCTGGGTTCAGGCGGATCGCGTCGCCGGCCCAGCTGGCGTTCATCTTGGGATGTTTTGCGAGAACGCGGGCGGTCAAAGCAACGAGTAGATCGGTGAAGGTGATTCCGGCGCCGAACTGCTCGCGAGCAACAACCAATCCAGTTGCGTTAATCTCGCGGACCAGAAAAAAGTGCGGAGTAGTGATCCAGCTTTGGGTGGTGCGCTCGGCCATCAGGCGCGCGATGGCGTTAAGCCCGGGTGGTTGCGGTTGCGCTGATACGGCCGCGCGCTGCACATCTTCGCCGGTGATGACGCCGTCGGGTCCGGTACCGGTGACGCGGCTTAGATCAATGCCGAGTTCTTTCGCCAGGCGCTTGGCTTTGGGAGAGATTCTTGGTGCTTCGGCGATGGCCCGCGCACCGGGAGCGGAGGTGGATGCTGAAGCCGGCGGTTGTTCTCCAGGTGCGACGATCCAGGCGATGGTCTGTCCCACGGGAACATCGGCGCCTTCGAAGGATGTTACGGCGGCTAGAATGCCATCCGCGGGAGCTTCCACTTCCAGCACAACCTTGTCGGTTTCGATTTCGAGCAGCGGCTCGCCCTTGGTGACCTTGTCGCCTTCCTTCTTGCGCCAGGCCAGGAGTTTGCCGGTCTCCTGCGCCATTTCAAGCGCGGGCATTACGATGCTGATGGCCATCTCAGCGCGAGACTCCGGCCTTCTCCAATTGCGCGCTGGCTTCGACCATTTCGACTACGCGGCGGCTGGGCGGCGCGTCGTGTTCGCGCTCGGTGGGCAGCGGACCTTCGACGGTGTGATAGTGCGCTCCCGCGACCATTAGTTTTTCGGCCGGGAAACGAGTAATGACTTCGTGGCCGGTTTCGGTGACGACGATCTCTTCCTCGATACGCGCGGCGCTCCAGCCGTCCTTCGATGGCCAGAAAGTTTCGAGAGCGAAGACCATCCCGGGCTTGATTTCGTGCGAATGCTCCAGAGAGACCAGACGGCTGATAACGGGCTTTTCCCAGATGGCGAGCCCGATGCCGTGGCCGAACTGCAGAGCGAATGCGGCTTCTTCATTGGCGAATCCGAACTCTTGCGCCTTGGGCCAGACAGCGGCAATTTCCGCAGTGGTGCGGCCAGGGCGGATCAGCGAAATAGAAGCATCCAGATATTCGCGGCAACGTTTGTAGGCATCTACCAGCGCGTGCGAGCCATAACCGATCGTGAAGCAACGGTAGTAACAGGTTCGGTAGCCCATGAAGGAATGCAGGATGTCGTAATAGACCGGATCGCCGGGGCGGAGCACGCGATCGGAGAAAACATGCGGATGCGGATTGCAGCGCTCGCCCGAAATCGCGTTGACGCCTTCGACGTATTCCGAACCCAGGTCGTAGAGAATCTTATTCACCAGTCCGACCGCTTCGTTTTCGCGGAGGCCCGGCTTCATGGCGCGATAGAGTTCGTCGTAAGCCGCGTCGACCATCATCGCGGAGGTGTTGAGCAGCGAGATTTCGTCCTGCGTTTTGATGACGCGCGCGTCGGACATGAGCTGCTGGCCGTCGACCACGGTGATGCCCTCGCGCTGCAGGGCGAACAAAATCGGAGGCTCGACGACATCGATCCCCACCGGCTGCTTGTGCAGGCCGCGCTGTTCGAGTTCGATCTTGATCTTGCGGGCGACATCCTCGGCGCGTCCCATTTCCGGAGACATCGCGCCACGCAGCAGGGCAATACCCGGGCGTGAGCGCTCGCCGAGCCACGGGCAATAGATCTGATGATGCCGGGCGGCCGAGCCAAAATCCCAGAGGATGGGTTCGTCGTTCTGCGGCAGCAGAGTGAAGCGGCTGATCTTGTCCTGCGCCCAGGTGCCGATGTGCGTGGAGGTGATGTAGCGCACGTTGTTCATGTCGAAGCAGAGCAGTGCACCCATCTCCGACTTCGCCAGCAGGGCTTTGGCGCGCGCGAGGCGCTCGCGGCGCAGGCGGTCCATATCGACGCGCTGCTCCCAATCCACCGCCATGGTTCCGAAAGTCTTCAGTGCCACGATTCGTTCTCCAGTTGTCGATTATTTTGCGCCGCAGAGGGCGCGAGCTGCCTCGAACACCGATTTCTCGGTGGCGACCGTGACGTCTTCGAGCGGCGGCGAGAAAGGAATGGGAACATGCATCGCTCCCATGCGCTTCACGGGCGCTTCCAGGTCGAAGAACGCGCCTTGAGCGATCACGGACGCGATTTCGGCGGTGACCCCGTATCGTTCGTAGCCTTCGTCGACTACCATGGCGCGCGAGGTCTTCTTCACCGAGTCGATGATGGTCCTTTCGTCAAGCGGCCAGAGCGTGCGCGGATCAATCACTTCCGCCGAGATCCCCGCTTCCTCAAGCAAGCTGGCTGCGCCCAGCGCCACTTGTACCATGCTGCTGGTGGCGACAATTGTGACATCATCTCCCGCGCGCTTGATGTCGGCGACGCCGAGCGGAATCGTGTATTCTTCGGCCGGCACCGGCCCCTTGAGCCGGTACATCATTTTGTCTTCGAAGAAGACGACCGGGTTCTCGTCACGGATGGCGGTCTTGAGGAGGCCCTTGGCGTCGTACGGCGTCGACGGCATGACCACTTTCAGCCCGGGGATATGGCAAAACCAGGCGTGCAGCGACTGCGAGTGTTGCGCAGCCGACCTGCGTGTCGCGCCCAGCGTGGTTCGCATGACCATGGGCACTTTCCACTTGCCGCCAGACATGTAGTGGATTTTGGCGGCCTGATTCACCATCTGGTCCATGGTCAGCGTGACGAAATCGCCAAACATGATATCGACCACGGGACGCATACCGGTCATGGCGGCGCCGACGGCGACCGCGGTAAAACCGGCTTCCGAGATCGGCGTATCGAGAATCCGTTCGGGGCCGAACTCGCTCACCAAGCCGGTCAGAACCTTGAAGGGATGGCCAGCTTCAGCGATGTCTTCGCCCAGAATGAAGACGCGGGAATCGCGGCGCAGTTCTTCAGCCAGGGCTTCGCGGATCGCCTCGGCGAGCGTTAATTCGCGGACGGCTGTAGCGACTTCAGGCATACACGTCTTGTCCTACTTTGTCGACGTTGGGATAAGGAGCGGCGAGCGCGAATTGTAGTCCCTGGTCGATCTCGGCCTTCACTTCGGCGTGAATCTGTTCGAGATTTTGGCCAGTGAGTTGATCGGCCAGAAGCTTGATGGGATCGCGTTCGGTTTTCCACTGCTGCTCTTCCTGTTTCGATCGATAATATTCGCGGCTGACATCGCCCACGTGATGGCCCATGTAGCGATAGGTGTTGACGACCAGTAGCGCGGGACCTTCACCTTTGCGCGCGCGATCGACCAGCCTACTGGCCGCGGCGTGGACAACGCGGACGTCTTGTCCATCGACGCTCTCGGACGGCACGCCGAACGCCGGGCCTCGCGCGAGGATATCGCCGGCAGTGGTTTCCAGGTAGTGCGTGTACTCGTTGTACATGTTGTTCTCGCAGACGTAGATTACCGGCAGCTTCCAGAGCGCGGCCAGGTTCATGACTTCGTAGAGCAGGCCTTGGCCGAGCGCGCCTTCGCCAAAGAAACAGACCGCGACTTGGCCGGTACCCAGGCGCTTGGCCGAAAATGCCGCGCCGGTGGCGATGCCGGTGCTTCCGCCGACGATGGCGTTCGCGCCCAAGTTTCCGGTGTCGGGATCGGCGATATGCATCGATCCGCCCTTGCCTTTGCAGTAGCCGGCTTCCTTGCCAAGCAGCTCGGCGAACATCCGATCGATAGATGCGCCTTTCGCCAGGCAATGGCCGTGGCCGCGATGGGTGCTGGTGATGTAATCGTCGGGGCGGAGCGCTTCGCAGATTCCCACCGCGACGGCTTCCTCCCCGATATATAGATGAGCTAGGCCGGGCATCAGGGCGCGGGTGTAGAGATCGTTGACCTGTTCCTCGAACAACCGGATCATGAGCATCCGGCGATACATGCGGAGCAGCCGTTCGGTGCTGGTGGTGGCGTCAGCCGTGGAAGGGTGTACAGCGGTGGTCATTGGGGTCCTTCGACATCATAGTCCACTTTAGCGGGAAGTGTGGTCCGTTATCATCGTGCTTGAGTTGATGCGACGGCATTGATAGATATTCCGGCACCAGAGTTGCTGAGCCAGGAGACTGTAAGCGTTAGTAAAAGAGCGAGTTAACCACACTTGAAATATTACAAATATTGTAATATGATAAGGGTATGAGAGAGCTGGATCTGAAGCATGGAAGGAAAGCTGCCCAACTGACGCAAATGCAGGCAGCCGGCAAACTCGGTGTGTCCCAACCCTACCTGTCGCTGCTCGAAAAGGGTGACCGCAAGGTGTCTGCAAAGTTAGCCCGAAAAGCGGTGACCCTCTATCGCTTGTCCCCGGTTGTCCTTCGATTCACTATGAAAGTGACATCTGCTAAACGTCCGGCAGTGCCCGCTCAAACAATGGCCGAAGAATTATCGGCCTTGGGCTATCCCGGGTTTTCTCATGTACGATCGCGTCGCAAGCGGAATCCGGCAGAGGTGTTGTTTTCGGCATTGGCTCAAGAAGATTTGGAGTCGCGGCTCTCTGAAGCTCTCCCTTGGGTTGTTTTGGAATACACAGACTTGGATTGGAACTGGCTCGTCAGTGCGGCTAAACAGCATGATCTTCAGAACCGGCTCGGTTTTGTCACGACCTTTGCAGTTCGCGTCGCTGAGAGCCAGGGAGATTCGTCGAAAGTGGCCGCGCTTAAACGATACGAGAGTCTTTTGGAGTCCGCGCGGCTTGCTAAACAGGATACGTTCTGTCATGAGTCATTGTCCAAAGCCGAGAGAGAGTGGCTGGAACAAGAGCGTTCCGAAGACGCCCGTCATTGGAATGTACTGACGGATCTCAGACCTGAGCACGTTAAATATGCCAAGACCTGAAGTGATGCCCGAACCCTGGAACGCGTTCTTCGCCGACCTGGATTCTGTGCTACCTGAAGAGGTTCATCTTCACTGCCTGGGTGGCTTCGTCATCAGTGTCTGTTATGGCATGGAACGACCGACTGATGATGTGGATTTCACATCTCTACATCCGAACGATCAAAACGAGAGAGTGCTGAGTTTAGCCGGAGAAGGTTCACCATTACGGCGCAAACACAAGGTGTATTTGCAACGGGTAACTGTAGCGAATTTGCCTGAAGGTTATGAAGACCGTCTGATCGAGATGTTCCCCGGTACATATCGAAACGTCCACCTTTTTGCGCTGGACCCTTACGACCTGGCCCTGACCAAAATCGACCGCAACATTCAGCGCGACAGAGATGACGTGAAGCATCTTGTTAAGACAGTGCCCTTGGAGCGGCAGATCCTACAAGACAGGTTTGAACGGGAACTTCGGCCGATATTTGTGGGCGACGTGCGGCGAGCCGAGTTGACCATAAAGCTTTGGATCGAGGCATTTTACTAAAAGCTCAAGAGCTCGCGCGACGTTACTCGCTGGCAGGCAGGCTGAATGCGAGATACTCGCCCGAATACGACCCTCCGCTGACTGCGATGACGATGTACTGTTTGTTGTTCAGCATGTAAGTCATCGGCGATCCGCTCTGCGGTGCCGGCATCCAGACTGCGCCGACCTCCTGGCCGGTGGCCTTGTTATAGGCGCGCAGCATTGCGCCGCGCGGGTGAGCATCGGTGGTCGTGACCTGCGGGTCGGCGGCAATGACGAGCGTCTTAGTCACCAGCACACCGACGTAACCGGGCTGGCCGGTGCGCGGAATCTTCAGGCCCTGGAGCGCCGGATGATTGCGGATATAGTCGGGCGTTTCGCCGTGGGCAATCTGCCAAACGAAATCGCCGGTGTCCATGTTGATGGCGGTGATGCGGCCATAGGGCGGCTTCAGCAGCGGCAATCCTTGCGGGTTCAGGTTGAGGCCGCGGCCGACTCCAGCAGTGGTAGCGTTGGCCGGCGTGGCAAGCGCGGAATCGCCGGCTACAGGACGGCTCGGTGCGCGCGCAGGGGGAAGGGGTGCATCGGCGCCGACGTTTTCACCCGGGCCGGACACGTAGTGAACGCCAGTGGCTGCGAATCCTTCCACGTACTCGATGTCCGAAAAGCCTTTGTCCGGCGAAGGAAGCAGCGCGACCGGCGGCATTGAAATAAACGAAGGAATGTAGGCGATATGGGTTTCCGGATCGTACGAGAACCCGGGCCAATTCATGCCGCCCGAGGATCGGAAGGAACCAATGGGTCCGGCGGCTTTGCTGACTACAGTGGGCGTGAAGACCGGCCCGAGCTTGTATTGCGAGACGATCTTCAGGGCTTCGGCGTGAAGCTCGGGTGTGAAGTCGATCAAGCCGTCCACCGTGACGCCTTGGTAGTCGAAAGCAAGCGGCTTAGTTGGGAACGGCTGCGTTGGAGAATACCACTCGCCCGGCACGTCGCCTTTTTCCACGGGCCGCTCCTCGATGGGCCAGATGGGCTCACCGGTCACGCGATTGAAGGCGTAAAGAAACGCCTGCTTGCTCGATTCGAGCACCGCCTTGACAGGATGGCCATTCACCGTGATGTCAGCGAGGATCGGTGCCGCGGCGATATCCATATTCCAGATGGAGTGATGGACCAACTGGTAATGCCACTTGCGCTGGCCGGTTTTTAGATCCACGCAGACCAGGCTATCGGCGAACAGGTTGTTGCCGGGGCGGTGGCCGCCGTAGAAATCGGACGACGGCGTCTCCACCGGCAGATACGCCAGGCCAAGCTCTTCATCGACGGCCATCTGGCTCCAGACTCCGGTGTTGCCGTTGACGGCCCAGGATTCGGTCAGCCAGGTGTCGTTGCCGAATTCGCCCGGCCTGGGAATGGTGTTGAACTGCCAAAGTTTCCGTCCCGTCTTGACGTCAAAAGCAAGCACCATGCCCTTGGTGTTGTTGTGGGTCCTGGGAGTGCCGCCTTCGCGGAACGCCGAGCCCACCAGCACGACTCCGCTCTTGGTCACGGCTGGCGTCGCATGCAGGCCGATTTCACCGTTAACCAGATCGATGGGCAGTCCGGTGCCGTAGACCGCGAATCGTTTCATGTCGACGGCGCCGTTTTCGCCGAACGACGGAACCAGCAGCCCGGTTTTGGCATCCAGGCAGATGAGGCGATAGCCCGGCGTCACGTACAGGATCCGCTCCTGCGTACCATCCGACCAGTACGAGAGACCCCGGCCGGAAAGCTGGCGAGGAGCAGAAGCTCCGCGCGCGCCTTCGCGCTCACCGTGCACCCACAGCAGCTCGCCGGTAGCGGCATCGAGCGCGACCACAGCACGTCGCGAACCCGCGGTCGCGTAGACTACGCCATTGACCATCAGCGGAGTTCCTTCCAGTTTGAACTCAGGCCGGTTGCCTAGATTGTCGGTCTTGAATCGCCACGCGATTTCGAGCTTGTTGAAATTTTGGGCGTTAATCTGATCGAGCGGCGAATAACGGAAATTGCGGAGGTCGCCGGCATAGGAGGGCCACTGACCTTTGCCCACGCCCGATTGGGCCCAAGCGAGACCCGCGAATAGCCACACTAATGGCGCGAGTGTCCGAAATACTCGTTGGGGCATCGCGCTAGAACGGGCTCTTGGCCGTCTTGGGCCACAGCACGCCCTGGTCTTTCTTGGTTACGGGCGCAAGTCCTTTATAGACAAATTTCTGGACGCGCTGGCCGCGGTAGGTCTCGGTGGTGAAGAGGTTGCCTTTCGAATCGGTGGCGATGGAGTGGACGCCGTAGAACTCGCCAGGCTGGCGGCCGCCCTCGCCGAAAGTGGTCAGCATTTCCAGCGAATCGCGTTCAATGATATGTACACGATCGTTTTCCCCGTCGGCCAGATAGATATACTTCTGCTGCGGGTCCTTCGAAAAAGCGATGTCCCATGCGGAGCCGGAGCCCAGCGTGTTTTTCTCGATAAACACCTCTTTGACGAAGGTGCCGTCGGGCTTGAATACCTGGATGCGGTCGTTGACGCGATCGCAGACATACAACAGGTTGTCGTGCGAAAGCTCAGCGCAGTGCACCGGATTCCGGAACTGCTGCGGCGGCGGCGCGCTGGGATTGTAGTTGCCCATGTCGGTGTCGTCGGGCTTGTGTCCGTATGCGCCCCAGTGACGCTTGTAGGCGCCGGTCTCGGCGTCGAAGACGATCACGCGATGATTGCCGTAGCCGTCGGCGACGTAGAGTTCATTGGTCTTGGGATCGACGAATGTTTTGGCCGGCAGCCGGAGGTTTTCGATATCGTTGCTGCCCTTGCTATGCGCCGGCTTGCCGATCTGCATCAGGAATTTTCCGTCCTGCGTGAATTTCAGGACCATGTTGTCGTTGAAGGGCTGGACACCGCTGACCTGCGTCTCGTTGTAGGCAGTTTTGTCCTCCGCGGCGCCCCGACCTCGGCCGCGACCGCCGGCCGGCGCACCACGTCCGTTTCCGCCAATCCAGACGTTGCCCTTGTAGTCGACCGTGATCCCATGGTTCGAGTCGGGCCAATCGTAGCCGTTGCCGGGTCCGCCCCAGTGGCCGATCAGGTTGCCTTCCTCATCGAACTCGAGCACCGGCGGAGCGGCGGCGCAGCACTGCGCAATCTGCGGAGTGGCGGAGGCGTGCTGCTCACCGGGTTCAAGCGAACCGCCACGGTGAATGATCCAGATGTGATCGTAGGAATCGACCGATACGCCGATCGTCTGGCCAAGCAGCCAATGGTTCGGCAGCGGCTTGGGCCACATAGGATCTACTTCGAAACGGGGTGCCTGGGCTCCGCCGGCGGCGTGGACGACCGCGCGCTTCTGGAGCAGGGCCGATCCGATTTCGAGCGCGATGAGCACTACGGCGAAGGTCACGCCGATATAGAAATTACGTTTCATGCTGGACATCCTCCCTTCTGGGATCTAAGCTACTATACACGATTGTGGGCAGGTCCCGACCTGCCGATCTCGGCAATTCTGAGAGGAGAGGGGATGCCTGTGAAAGAAACGATACAGAGAGTAGCACCGGTGGTTGTTACGCTGATGTTCGCGCTTTCGGCGCAGGACGTGAAACCGACTTGCAACCACTGCTCGGCGACTTATATCCCAACAGACGAGCTACAAGCTTATGTGCAGCGCGCGATCGCGAACGGCCTGGTCGATCAGCAGGTCCGGTCAGTTGATATAGGGAGAAGCCAGATCGGCATCGGCGTGGTTCATCGCGGCAAGCTGGACGCGCCGGCGCCAAACTCCGTGGCCGAGCACGATCTGATTAGCGAGGTGTATTACGTGATCGACGGGTCGGCGACGCTCGAGACCGGTCCCGACATCGTTGGTATGAAGCGCCGGCCCTCTACGTTACAGACGGTGCGCGAATACAACGGTCCGGGCAACAACGGGAGCTCGATTACCAAAGGCGTGACTTACCACTTGAAGCCAGGCGACGTGATTGTGGTTCCCGCCGGCGTGGGCCATTTATTCACCAAGATCGACGATCACATTACGTATCTGATGGTGCGGATCGATCCGGACAAAGCGGTTCCCTTGAAGGATGAAGCGGCGTCGAAGGCTTACTTGCGGAGTGATCCGAAAGCCAGCGCGCGGGAGAAATAGGTATCACTTGCCGACGCGGTATTACAAGGTAGCCTGCACAGCCACAGCGCCCGGCGCGGGTGTGTTCCACGAAGCGATCCTAGCCCGCGATAGCAGCACCGTCGAGATCAGGCTGCAAGCAGCGGCGGCCGATAACCACGCCCCAGGCATTGCTCGGTTGCCAGTAGCGTGGATCAGATAAGTACAAATCGCGGGCGTGAATCCACCGAAGACGGCCGTCGCGAGACTGAAAGCTAGCGAGAATCCACAGGCTCGCACTTCACGCGGCATGATCTCGGTGATGAAGGGGACCATGGCGCCGCTGCAACCACCGAACATCCAGGAGAGCCACAATTCGACCATCAATAATCGGGGCAGGGAAGGCGCGCTCACCAACCATGACAACGCCGGGTACGCGGTCAGGATTGTCAGAGTCGTAAAGGCGATCAGCAAAGGCCGACGCCCGACTTTGTCGGAGAGCGAGCCCATGACCGGAACCCAGATAAAGTTTGACGCGCCGACCAGCAGGGTGACCAGCAGGCTTCCAGTGTTGGTGAGGTGCAGTACCGAGGTCCCGAAGGTCGGCGTGTACGCGGTAATCATGTAAAAGGTCACCGTCACGACCGTTGCCGTCATGGTTCCGAGGATAACGAGCCGCCAGTTCGCCGCGACTGTTCGCACGATTTGGGTCATCGAAGGCCGGTGCGTGCGCGCGCTAAACTCAGCGGTCTCTTTGAGCGATCGCCGAATGACGAAAACCAGCGGAATGATCAGGCAGCCGATCAGCAGCGGAATTCGCCAGCCCCAGCGCGTCATGTCGCCCGCGGAAAGATTGACGCTGAGGATCAGGCCCAGCAGCGCCGCGAACATCACCGCGATCTGCTGGCTGGCCGACTGCCAGCTCACGTAGAAGCCTTTGTGGCCTGGTGTCGCGATCTCCGCTAAATAGACCGACACGCCGCCTAGTTCCACGCCGGCCGAGAGCCCTTGCAACAGCCGTCCGGCCAGCACTAGCAAGGGCGCTAGCAATCCCATCGCGGCGTATCCGGGCGTGCATGCGATCGAGAAAGTTCCCACTGCCATCAGGCTGAGGGTCAAAAGCAGACCTTTGCGGCGCCCGTGATGATCGATGTACGCGCCCAGCACGATCGCTCCCAGCGGACGCATTAGAAAGCCCGCCCCGAAGGTCGCAAACGTCAGCATGAGCGAAGCGAACTGATTCTCTCCGGGGAAAAACGCCCGGGCGATAGTGGCGGCGTAGTAACCGAATACCTGGAAATCGTAGGCTTCCAGAAAATTGCCGCTGGCGACCCGAACCACTGGCCAGATTTTCGATTCGCCTTTGGATTTAGCGGCCAGGTGCGTTTCGACCTTTCACTCGTAATCGCTCTAGAGCGTAGCGCATCAAGGCCGCCAGGCGATAGATGCCGTGCACAAACTTTCCATAGGGCAGCGTTACAAACAGCGCCAGGACGGTTGCCAGATGAACAGCCAGCAGCAACGGCATCACGGAGGTTTCTCGCAACGCGAGCAGGAGCAGGCCAGTCGCGCTGGTCGAAAACAGGAGAGCAAGGAACGCGATATCCATGCCGTCTTGCTCGTGGTCGCACGTTGCAACATCGCCCCGTTGCTTCAGCCGGAACAAACCGGCTGGGCCGGCCAGTAGTCCGACACCGCCTAGCGTCCCAAGTACGACCGGCAGACTCAAATAGCCATAAGGCGCTCGCCATCCGAAGGCGTAATGGTAGATCGCGGCCACTGATGTAGCCGCGAAGCACAGCAGAAATCCGTAGAAGGTGAGATGGTGGAACCACCAGCGGGCCAGCGATCGGCTCTCTTGCGGATAGGTGCAGCCTTGTCCATCGCCGTGCAGGTAGGTAAGACGGAAGACGTCATTCAGCGCCTGCTTCAGCGCCACGAAATTCGCGAGACTCCCGCTCGATGCGTTCGATTCCCGCCAGAAACGAACGAAGCCCACCGCCAGCGCGATGAGAATGAATATCGACACACCTCCAAAAACCGCGACCATCGTCCGATGCGAAATCACTTGGTAGAAATGCGCGCCGGTGCCAGTGGATCCGTTCGTGGCCGCTATCCAAATGGCGAGCGCGATCACGAGCGCCAGGGGCGCGATCCACCCCTTCCTCCGGAATACGGCCGCCAGCGGCCCCGGCCAGGCGTGATGCTGATAGGAGCGCACTCGCATCTGGGCCAGGGTCTTCGGTACATTCACCGCAAACTCATGCGGAGGCGCGTATTGGCAGGCGTAATAGCACTCGGCGCAGTTGTGGCAGAGATTGGCGAGGTAGTCGAGGTCGGCGGGCGTAAAGTTCATGCGCCGCTCCAGGGCGGGGAACACTGCGCAATAACCTTCGCAGTACCGGCACGCATTGCAGATGGTCAGGATGCGTGCACCCTCGCGCGCCGGATCACGCGTCACTTCAACCGGCACAACGAGCCGCCTCGTTTCCGGCCAGTCGTCCGAAGACTGTACCGATCACCATCCCAAGTCCGCCCAGATAACCTTTGCCCAAAATGTTCCCGGCCATGATTTCGCCGGCGGCAAAGATGTTGCGTGCCGAACGCCCGTCGCGCATCAGAACTCGCGCTTGCGGATTCACCTTGACGCCGAGGTAGGTGAACGTGATGCCCGGGCGCAGAGGATAGCCGAGGAATGGGGGCGTTTCGATAGCTTGCGCCCAATGCGATTTCTCGGGCGCAAGTCCGCAGGTGTGGCAATCGTCCAGCCCCTCGTGATCGAACGTTCCCGGACGAACCGCGCTGTTAAACCGGTCGACAGTGCTTGCCAGCGCATCGGCAGACAGGCCGAGATTCACAGCCAGTTCTGGAATTGTATTTCCGCGAATCGCGGGAAAGACCGGCGGCATGAACTTTCCAAGCACCTTGGAATCTATGATCGAGTACGCGATTTGACCCGGTTGCGCGGCCACCAGCCGTCCCCAGATGGCATAGCGCTTGGGCCAGAGATCTTCGCCTTCATCGTAGAAACGCTCGCTTTGCTGGTTGACGACAATACCCAGCGGCACGCAGTCCAGACGAGTCACGATCCCGCCGTCGAATTTGGGCGCCCGAGCGTCAATGGCAACAGCGTGACACTGCTTAGGATCCCCAACCGGTTCAGCGCCGTTGTCGAGCAGCAATCGAAGGACCTTGCCCCGGTTGTAAGGCGTGCCGCGGATCAGGAAATTGTCGGCAGCTTCGCCCCAGATTTCCTTTAGCCAGTCGAGATTTGATTCAAAACCTCCCGTTGCCGCGACCAAAGCCCTCGCACGGATCTCAACGGGCTCGCCGCGCAATGATACCGTCGCGCTCTCGAACACGTCCCCGGAGAACTTGAGGCCGACCACTTCCGCATCGTAGAGGATGCGAACGCCCCGGCGCTCGGCGTCGGCGTAATAGCTGTTCAGGAGCGCCTTTCCGCCTCCGAGAAAGAAGAGGTTGGTCCGGTCCAGATGCAACGTTCCGCTGAGCGAGGGCTGAAAGCGGACGCCGTGGCTGCGCATCCACTCCATGCATGTCCCGGACTCGCGAATCGCCATGCGGGCGAGCTCCTCATCGGTCTCCCCGCCCGTTACGCGCAATAGATCGGCAAAGTATTCGGCCTCAGGGTAGGCATCGGTAAGAAACTGGGTCGGAGCGTCATGGGCGCACCGTAGATTTCGCGTATGCCTGCTATTGCCGCCGCGAAACTCGCGGGGAGCGGACTCGAGAATAGCGACGTGTGCGACATGTTCAGCAGCGCTCAAAGCCGCGCAGAGTGCTGCGTTTCCGCCTCCGGCCACCAGGACGTCGAATATTGGAAGCTCATCGATCACCTCGCTAGTGCCGTTTTTTCCCCGGCGCGAAGAGATGCAGGTCGATTGCTTTGCCCATGGCCTCATAGCCGGCGTCGTTGGGATGCAAGTGGTCGCCGGAATCGTACAGCGCCAGAAACTTGCCCGGACTTGCGGGATCGCGGGTAGCTGCATCAAAATCGATTACGCCATCGTAGGCCTTGCTGGTTCGAATCCAGTTGTTGACTGCCTGGCGCTTGGCCTCGCCTTCGGGTGAGAAGTAGGCCGCGCCTTCGAACGGCGTTAGCGTTGCGCCGAAGATTATCAGCCCGTGGGCGTGCGCGCGCTCGATGATCTGCCGCTGGGCGGCGATCAGGTCGGCCGCGCTGGGCAGCGGATCGGCGCGCGCGTTCCCGATGTCGTTGATACCTTCCAGCACCACCACGTACATTGCGCCGGGCTCGGCCAGGACGTCGCGATCGAATCTGGCCAGCGCGTTGATTCCGAAATTGGCGATGCTGTCGCTAAGCAGCCGATTGCCGCCGATACCGGTGTTGAGCACTGCCAGCTTGGCGTTGCCCGAACCCGCCAGAAGTCGCTTGGCCAGATGATCGGGCCAGCGGTTGTTGGTGTTTGGAGTAGAGCGTGCTCCGTCCGTGATGGAATCGCCGAATGTAACGATCGCGCCCGTCTCGACCGGCGCCGTGACCTCCACGCGCTCCAGTAAATACCAGGACGGCGTGGTGGTCAAAACCGGCATGTCCGCGGATCCCGCGAAATTGCCCGTGGAAGAAACGTAGTTGGTTTGAGATGCGCCGGCGTGCACGGTGAGCGGCGATGTCAGCGGCGTCATTTCGGTCGGCAGATATAGGTCGATCGCGAGGTCTCCCATCGGCGGAATGTTTTCGTCCACTGGATCGCTGATCATGCTGGCGCCCGGCGGGATGGTCACTGATGGCCGACCGCTGAATGCCAGGGCGCGATTCGAGCCGGCCGCGATCTTGGAATCTTTATCGTGAAGAGCGATGCTGACCGCGCCGATGGTCAGCGGAGCGGTGCCGAATTCGTTCGAGAGAACCACGCGCACGCGGCTGCCCCCGATGCTTACGTGCACGATCTCGCGCAGCGTCTGATTGTTGAGGCTAAGAGCAGCTGGTTGCCCCGTTGGTTGCGTTCCGGGCGCGGGAGTCGCGGGCTGCTCGCCTGTGGCCGGCCGCGGCGGCTGTGGACGCGTCACCAACGCGGTAGCCCAGGTCCCCACCCAATGTTCGTTGCTTACGGCCGAGAGGGTAAGCAGGGGGACGAGCGCAATGGCAGCACAGGATTTGAACATGGAGAAATGATACTACTGTTCCATCACAGGTTTGGTGGCATGAGCTAGTACTAACGGCGGGTACCAATGGCCGATACTTCGATTACAGGCAAAATGCTAAATTTGAGACTGAGGATGGACACTCCTCCACCCATGAGCCGCTTCAAGAATAGTCCGAGACCTGCCGGAGCGAGCACGCTAACTACGGGTACGCTAACTCCGAGCGCAGCGTCTGCCTCGCGCGCTCCCCGGTTTGCTCCCGCTCCTCTTCGTCAGGCGCCCGCGATACCGTCCAGATCTTTGCCGGTCTCCGAGGACGCCTCGCCGAACATGGTGACATCCATCGGCTTTGTTCTGTATTGCGCATTCATCCTATCGGGCTATGCGAACGACTGGGCCATCAAGCTGATCGGCAACAAAGTCTATATTTCCAACATCACGCTGGTTCTGCTGCCGTTTGTCTGGCTACTCAGCGGCAACGCTTTTCGAGGATTACAGCGCCCGGTGGGCCGCTGGTGGGCTGCTTTTCTGGTGTGCTTGCTATTGTCGACGCCTTTCAGCGTGTGGAAGGGCGGCAGTGTAACAATGCTGTCGAATTTCATTCCTCGGAGTTTCCTGACGTTCTTTTACATATGTGCGTTTACCACCTCTCTCCGGCGTTGCCGTACATTGATGTACGTAAACATCGTGGGAGCAGTGATTCTGGTGCTCACCTGCTTGAAGTTCGGCGGCACCGGCGGTTCGGCCGACGGCCGGTTCGCCATTGCCAACAGTCTGTTCTTTAGCAACTCCAACGAACTTGGTCTGGCTCTACTATTGGGAGTCGCTTCCTTCTTGTTTTTGGTCTACCGGCCTGGCATGGGAATGCGGTTGCTAGGAGCGGCCGGAATTCTGCTTTCCACTATCTATGCGCTGAAAACCGGTTCACGTGGCTGCTTGTTGGCCGCAGTCGCTATGTTCGGCCTGATTTTCTTCAGTAGCAGGAATAAAGTCAAGGCCGTCATATTTGCTTTGCCCATAATGGGTCTAGCGTTGCTGATACTACCTACGACGATGATTCATCGCCTTCTTCTGTTCGGAACCGATCCGGGAGTAAATCAGGCCGAAACTAGTGAGGACGTCGCTGCCATTGATTCCCAATTGCAGAGACGAGAATTGTTCAAGACCAGCTTAGCCTTTACCTTCAGGCACCCCCTCCTCGGGGTTGGACCGGATCAATTCGCTGTGGCTATGTCCGGCGACGCAGCCAAAGAGGGCAAGCGCTCGCCGTGGCTGGGAACACACAACAGTTATACCCAGGTGTCCAGCGAATGTGGCATCCCTGCCTTCATCTGTTACTGCGCCGTATTGGTTTTCTGTTTTCGAAGCAATTGGAAACTCTATCGGCAGAGCCGGGATAATCCTGCTTTGAAAGATGTGACGACTCTAAGTTTTTGCCTGCTGGCCAGCACCATGGTTTATGCCGTAAGTACCTTCTTCTTTCACATTGCCTACGGCGCCAGCCTTCCCATGCTGGCGGGATTTAGCCTGTCGCTCCGATTAGCCGCTGAGCCGTTAGTCGCGCGCCGTACCCTCGCGTCAATCTAGTCAGGGGTTTTCTAGCCCAGACCCGGCTGTCTCAGTTCTGAGATGCCCTCGATCGAAGATCAGTCGGCAAAAGCCAGGATATACTGGTTCTAATTAACGTTCGCTGAAACGAACTCTGGGTCCGATTTGCGATGGAAGTTGCGAGGGACATTCTCTAAAGCAGTGACAAGATGGGAATCTTAAAGCCCCGACAGGTTACCGGGATGTGGGATTTCTGGAGGAGTGTTGGCGCCGGGGAGCGACCCATCGCGCAAACGCTCGCTCCTGGTAGTGTTCTTTCCCGTGTTCGCATTCCCGAATTGGATGGCATTCGCGGCATTGCGATATTGTCGGTGCTGGCGTATCACTTGTTCGCTTTTTCCATGCAGTTGTGGGAGGAACGGCACGGCCAACACTGGCACGCGTTCCCCAGATTGGTGGAGTTGGTGACCTGGCCGGGGTTCTTGGGTGTCGATGTGTTTTTCGTTCTGTCGGGTTTCCTTATCACTGGCATCTTGCTGGATACCAAGAATGACGCGCACTTCCTTAGAAATTTCTATGTGCGCAGGGCTCTCCGGATACTTCCCCTCTACATCGTCATTCTAGCCGTGATCGCGGTTGGTTACTCGAATTCCGGCAAGTTTCTGCTTTTGAGCGCATTCTTTCTGTCCAATCTCGCCACGCTGCTCGGGATAAGAACGATTGGCCCGCTCTGGTCTCTATCAATCGAGGAGCATTTCTACTTGATCTGGCCCTGGGTTGTAAAGGCAGTCAGCCGCCGGACCCTTATGATTGTCGCGTTCTCGATTTGTGCGATCGAACCTGTTGTCAGAATCGCGGGGTTTCCTCTGTGGAGCGACGGTTATTTTTTTTCCTGGACCAGGTTTGACGGACTTGCCTGGGGTGCGCTGGTCGCATGCTTCGCGCGCTCATCGGCCGCCACACCGAGCATGATATCGAAACTATACTGGACCTGCTTGACCGCAGCCGCCGTAGTTCTGCTGACGGGCATCCCGCTCGGGCTTCTGAGCCGTCAGAATATTTTTGGTACGGCTCTTCAATATCTACCTGCTCAGCTCTTTTCCATGGCACTGATTCTGGCGGCCCTGGGTATGCCCGGCCGCCTCGTTAGCAATCTGTTAAGAACCGAAGGACTGCGGCTGTCGGGCGATCTCAGCTATTGCCTGTACATGATTCATACGTTCTTGATGGACGGCTACGACGCACTAACTGACCGTTTCTACCCTGCTGCCGAGCTGGCGCTCGGCCCCTTCGGCGCCCTGCTGGTTCGTGCCATAGCCGTGCTGCTCGCTGCATTTGGTCTGGCGCTACTATCTCGGCGATTTCTTGAACTCCCCGCTCTTCGCCTGAGACACTACCTGGAACCCAAACGCCCGATGGCGGTTGTCACAGCACTATAGCATCGCAGCTGCCAACCACCGCCGCCCGTTATCATGCGCCTAAACTGGATCCTTCGCCCGTGGGAACAGCTTCATGCGGAACTGCTCCAAGGCGATCCCAAAGAGAATCACGAAGAATGCATCGACCTGAAAGCGGTAGCGATTCCCTTCGTAACTGGAAAGGAAGTTCGAAACCGCTGTCAGGTAGGTGATGTTGAAAAACAGCAAGCCGATAAGCACTGCGGTGGGTTGCGCAAGTGTCTTCATGCGAATTCCCCTCACCAGATAGTAGATGCTCCACAACCATAATGAGGGCAACCCGATCAGCAGAAAGATTCCGGTGTAAAGAATCAATCCGAGCTTAGGGCCCTGTTCCTCCATGCGAGTCAAACTTTTACGGTCGGAGGCGTCCCTGAGCTGGCCGAAAAAGACGAGGTCGAAGAACCGCTCGATTGAATAGATCCGCGGCCGATTCAAATCGAAGAAGAGAAAATCACCGGCCGGCAGAAAATAGGAGAACCAAGCTCTTTTCAGGGAGCGAACATACGCCACCGGGTAATTTCGTAGAATCCAAAAACCGTCTTTTAGGTAATATCGCTGAATTTGAAAAAAGACGCGATTGTTGAAGTTGGTGACGCCGCTTGCGCTGGCTTCTTCGTCGAGCACCGGAATACCAGTTGGCGGGGGCATCTGGACGTACGGAAGATACTCCGCCACAGGAACTCCGGGTTCGATGCGCGAAACGGGCGAGATCAGGCCCCGGCTTATAAAGCCGCGCGCTTCCTCCTCGGTGAGCTGGTGAGTAGTGATGGTGCTGATGTTCATGCCCATCCAGGTACTGCTGGAGAAGGTTCCAAACACAACCCAGTTCTTGAAGAACAGGCCGAAAGCGAGGAGCAACGGTACGATACCGCTGAAGAACAGCATCTTGCGATCGCGCTTGTAGAAATAGAGCAGCGCCAGAAACGCTCCGGCGATATAGATCAGGTGGAATTGATTCCGTACCAGTAGCAAAAAAAGCAGACAAGTGAAGAATAAGACCGCGTAGATTGCTCTTTCACGAAAGCAGAAATTGTACAGCGCCGCCGCGGACGCCAGTAGCAGGAAGGCCGTTAGGTATTCATACAGCATGAAATTCTCGAACAGCACCACACCCGGGCTGACAATGAACAAGCTTGTCAATATGAACGCCAGCCAGGAGTTCACGCCGCAAACCGACATCAGATAATACGTTAGCCAGCAGATGCCAATTCCCAACACCAAATGAATGGCATGGAATACTTCAGGGTAGCCGTTGGGAAATAACTTCAGAACGATGCCCGTGTACAAAGGGAAACCGGGCGATTGGACGTGGAGATAATACAGACTCTCCAGCATTCGGTGTTTCAGCAGTTCCGCGTCCACAAATTGCCAAAAGTGCAGTACCGGCCGCGCGTCGAATCGCACTCCCAGCAGGTAATAGATGATCCGGGAAAGAACAAACACCAACGAGAGCAGCGCATAAGAGGAACGGGGCTTCAACTCTTTGAGCATGCTCAGACTGGCTCCTGAGCCAATCGGAAAAACTTCCGGCGCAACTGTTCCAGGGCGATCCCGAAGAGAATCACGAAAAATGCGTCGAACTGAAACCGGTAGCGGTTGTTTTCAAAGCTGGAAAGGAAATTTGCCACCGCCGTGAGATAGGTAATGTTGAAAAGTAAGAAGCCGATGAGAACTGCGACTGGTGGCGCTAGTGTCTTCCTGCGGATTCCTGTTACCAGGTGGTAGATGCTCCAGATCCATAATGCCGGCAACCCAATGAGCAGGAAAATCCCGGTGTAAAGCATCAAGCTGAGCTTACCGCCTTGTGCGGCTATTGCTCGCAGTTCCTTGCGGTCGGAGGTGTACCTCATTTGGCCGAAAAAGACGAGGTTAAAAAAACGATCGATGCCCAATATCTTCGGACGGTTCAGGTCGAAGAATGGAAAATCACCGGTCGGCAGGAAGTAGCTGAACCAGGCCGCCTCCATCGATCGAAGATAAGCCACCGGGTAATTACGCAGGATCCATAGACCGTCCTTTATGTAGTATCGCTGAATCTGAAAAAACACCGGATTGTTGAAGTTAGTGGAGCCAGTCGAAGTGACCTCTTCATCGAGCACGGGAATGCCGGTCTTGGCCGGCATGTGAACGTACGCGAGATAGGGTTCAATGGGAGCACCGGCGTCGATCAGCGAAACGGGCGAGATCAGGCCCCGGCTTATAAAGCCGCGCGCTTCCTCCTCGGTGAGCTGGTGTGTGAGGATAACGCTCATATTCATCCCCATCCAGGTGCTGCTGGAGAAGGTTCCAAACACAACCCAGTTCTTGAAGAACAGGCCGAATGCCAGGAGCAGTGGAACGATACCGCTGAGGAACAGCATCTTGCGATCGCGCTTGTAGAAGTAGAGCAGAGCCAGGAACGCTCCGGCGATGTAGATCAGGTGGAATTGATTCCGCACCGCTAGCAGGAAGAGCAGGCAAGTGAAGAACAGCACTGCATAGATTACTCTTTCACGAAGGCAGAAATTGTACAACGCCGCCGCGGCCGCCAGCAGCAGAAAGACCAAGGGATATTCATACAGCATGAAATTCTCGAACAACACGACGCCCGGGCTGACAATGAACAAGCTTGTCAAAATGAACGCCAGCCAGGAATTCACGCCGCAAACGGACATTAGGTAATAGGTGAGCCAACAGATCGCGATCCCCAGCAACAAATGAATGGCGTGGAATACGGCAGGGTATGCGTCGGGAAATAACTTCAGAACGATGCCGGTGTACAAATTGAAACCCGGCGGTTGGATGTGGAGATAATACATGCTCTCGAGCAGCCGGTGCTTCAGCAGCTCCGGGTCGATGAATTGGAAAAAGTGTAAAACCGGACGGGCGTCAAAGCGCACCCCTAGCAGGTAATATGCGATACGGGAGAGAACGAACACCACCATCAGCAGCGCATAGGCAGAACGGGGTTTCAGCCCTTCGACCCCCGAAAATCTTGATTGCTCGTATGTTAGCTGTTCCAAGAGTCAGAGTTCGTTGTCACCAGTATGACATGGCGATGCTGGAGCCCACATGCTATGGAAATAACTATACAGTCGCACGCACGCTAACGACGCTCACCTGTAACCGTTAGCGGACCGCAACTGATTGCGCCAGGACGAGTCTTTACGACTATGTTGAGGCGACTCCTGGCACATCCCCTGACGCGAGCGCTCGATATTGATGACCCCGCCACGACCGTTCTCCGCCGGAGCATCGTTCACAGGAAACCCTTTTTGAAGCGGATCTACGAGGAGTGGTATAGGGCCATCGCAAATTGTTTGCCCGATGTTCCAGGGAGTGTCCTCGAACTAGGCTCGGGGGCTGGATTCCTAGCGGATTACGTTCCGGGCCTCATCACTTCGGAAGTCTTCTATTGCCCTAACGTCCGGCTGGTTCTCGACGGGCAATCGCTGCCTATTGGAAGCGAGAGTCTGCGCGGCATCGCGATGATCAATGTTCTTCACCATGTCCCCGACACCCGTGCTTTTTTGACGGAAGCAGCGCGCTGCCTCCGTCCGGGCGGCGTAATCGCGATGATCGAGCCGTGGGTGTCGCCATGGTCGCATCTAATCTATACTGGCCTGCATCACGAACCCTTCGAAACCGATGTACGTGACTGGCGTCACTCGAGTAGCGGCCCTCTTTCCGGCGCCAACGGTGCGCTCCCCTATATCGTTTTCAAGCGCGACCAGGCTATCTTTGCATCCGAGTTCCAGAATCTGGAAATCTCAACCATACAGCCGTTCATGCCATTTCGCTATCTGGTATCCGGCGGAGTTTCGATGCGAGCCCTCATGCCGGCTTTTACGTTCCCGATCTGGACGCGGTTGGAACGATGGATGAAACCTCAGATGGATGATTGGGCTATGTTCGCTCTTTTAGCGGTCACGAAGCGTCCCTAAACGAATTTGATCCTTCTCATCGCTAGCATCACCATCCGCAGCAGCAGCCAGCCGTGTGTCCAGCGTTGGATGTTGGTTTCTCCATAGACGCGCTCACCATAGCGCACAGGAAGGTCGACGAGTTTAAGATTGTACTTCGCCGCGCCAAAAATAAGATCGAAATCGCCGAACGGGTCAATCTCACCGAAGTACGCGCGGTTTCGGGCGATCATTTCGTAATCGCGCTTGCTGAGTACCTTGGTCCCACACAACGTGTCCTTGATGTTTTGACTCAACAGCCACGAAAAGGCCAGACTGAAAAACTTGTTGCCCAGGAAATTGAAGAAACGCATGGCCTTCTCTTCCATCGGATAGACCAGGCGAACTCCGTTGACGAATTCCGCCCGGCCTGATCTCCACGCCTCATAGAATCGCGGCAGGTCTTCGGGAGCTACGGTCAGATCCGCGTCCAGGATCATCAGCAGCTCGCCGCTCGCCTCGCGGAACCCAACCCGTACAGCGTCTCCTTTCCCCTTGCCCGGTTGCTTGAAGAGTTTCACCCGTGCACCCGGCCGTCGCGCGATTTCGCGCTCGATGGCGCCGTAGGTATCGTCCTTGGAATTGCCTTCGACGAAGATCAATTCGGTTCCGGCTCCCATCTCGGGTACCCGGTCGAAGATCTGCGGAATGTTGCCCTCTTCATTGCGAGCGGCCACGACCACGCTGACAACCGGATCTTTGCGAAGCGCCGGCTTCGGCCGAGGCCGGGCGACTAAGACACTTGCCAGCGCGAACCAGGAAAACGGCCAAAGCCGGACCACGTACTTATTGAAGAAGGTATCCAGCAAAGGTGTGCGCACCGGCCATACGATTTCCTGCGAGGAGCGGATCACCTCGAAATCCGCCAGATACAACAGGTTGACGATGTCGGATCCAGTAAGCCAGTTCTGTGGCAGCAGCCGCCGGGCCATCCCGACTGCTTCCGCCATCCGTCTGGGCGCCTCCCAAACACGGCTGTAAGTGTTGATAATCAGACGCGTGGAGGGATGCGTATGAAGTGCAATGCTGTCGAGCACGCGCTGTACGTCCCACAGATCGTTAAACAGATCGGAGCAGATCACAAAGTCGAACTGCTCCTTCAGATCGAAAGAGTGCGCGTCGGCCTGAAGATAGCGAACCTCCGGATGCCGGCGCTGCGCCCGTTCTATCATCAGCGGCGACAGGTCGATTCCGACCCCATAGGAAGGCCGCACCGATGCGAGTAAGTCGCCCTGGCCACAGCCGACCTCCAGCACCCGCATTCCCGGCGGAATCAGGAAAGCGTAAAGTTCGGCTAAGCGCCGTCGATAGTAGTTTCTGATGGCAGGATCGTTATCCAATTGCTGAGCAGCCTGGTCCCAGTAACGCAGGCGGTTCTGGGTGTACTCGGCCTGTTTCAGAGCACTGCTGTCCTGCGGTGTAACGGCGGCGGCGTCCATGAAGGTTTGATCGTAAGGGTTGACCGAAAACTCCAACGTGAGCGTTGTTGTCATCAGTATGACACGACCGACGGCCTGGCGAAGGCGGCTACGAGCTTGCGTCTGCTAGGCCTGGAATGCCAAAGTTGAAATGGATAGAACATCCATGGAAAACGGGGCCCGGCGCCTCGCCAGTACCAAAACAATGAAAAAGGCTCTAATCACCGGTATAACCGGCCAGGACGGCTCCTTTCTGGCGGAATTCCTCTTGGCCAAGAGATATCAAGTCCACGGCATCGTCCGGCGTGCGTCCACCTTTAACACTGACCGTTTAGACTCGATTTACGCCGATCCACACGAGCAGGACGCGCGCCTCTATCTCCATTATGGCGACGTGACCGACGGTTCCGGCCTCCGGCACGTGATTGAAACCGTGCAACCGGACGAAATTTACAATCTCGCGGCGCAGTCGCACGTTCGAGTTAGTTTCGACCAGCCGGAATATACCGCGGACGTGGTCGCGACCGGCACGCTGCGCTTACTCGAAGCGATCCGGGACTATATCTCCAATACCGGCCGGCAGGTACGTATGTATCAAGCCGGCTCGTCGGAGATGTTCGGTGCCGCTCATCCGCCGCAAAGCGAAGCCACTGCGTTTTATCCGCGCAGTCCCTATGCGGTCAGCAAGGTGGCCGGACATTGGTACGCCGTCAATTACCGGGAAGCCTATGGGTTGTTTATCTGCAATGGCATCCTGTTCAACCACGAATCGGAACGCCGCGGCGAGACTTTCGTGACGCGTAAGATCACTCGCGCTCTCGGCCGGATCAAGCTCGGCCTTCAGCCTAAGTTGTTTCTGGGCAACCTAGAAGCCCGCCGCGACTGGGGTTATGCCGGCGACTACGTGGAAGCCATGTGGATGATGCTGCAGGCGCCCCAGCCTGACGATTATGTCGTCGCCACCGGCCAGGCGCATTCCGTCGCCGAGTTCCTGGACCAGGCGGCCAGCTACTGCGGTCTGGACTGGAAGAAGTTCGTGGAGACCGACGCCCGCTATTTGCGTCCAACCGAGGTGGACTATCTGTTGGGGGATCCTTCGAAGATCAAGCAGAAACTCGGCTGGCAGCCCAAGGTCGGCTTCGAGCAGTTAGTGCGTCTGATGGTGGATCACGATCTCGAGTTGGCTCGTCAGGAGCAAACCTTGGCCCAGGCCGGCCACCGAGTTATCCTGCGGGGGACCTCACATGGATAAATCGAGTGGTGTCTATGTGGCCGGACACCGCGGTCTAGTAGGATCGGCAATTTGCCGGCGATTGCAGCGCGCCGGCTACTCCAATGTGATCGTTCGGGATCGCGGCCAGTTGGATTTGACCCACCAACCCGCCGTGGAAGCTTTCTTCGCTTCCGAAAAGCCCGAGTATGTATTCCTGGCGGCCGCCAAAGTGGGCGGAATCCTGGCGAACAGCACTTATCCCGTTGATTTCCTTCGAGATAACTTGAGCATAGAGCTGAATGTGACCGATGCCGCGTACCGGCACGGCGTCAAGAAACTGGAGTCTCTCGGATCTTCCTGCATCTATCCCAAGCTGGCGCCCCAGCCCATCAAGGAAGAGTATTTACTCACCAGCCCCCTCGAGCCGACCAACGAATGGTATGCAATCGCTAAAATCGCCGGTATTAAGCTTGCGCAGGCCTATCGGCAGCAATACGGATTCCACGCCATCAGCCTGATGCCCACTAACCTCTACGGACCGGGCGATCATTTCGATCTCAAGGCCTCCCATGTCCTACCTGCCTTGATGCGCAAGGCCCATGAGGCCCATGTCAACGGTTCACCGGAGATGGTTGTTTGGGGTACAGGCGCCCCGCGCCGCGAGTTCCTGCATGTGGACGACCTGGCCGATGCCGCACTGTTCCTGATGCTGCACTACGACGAGGCCGAGATCATCAACGTCGGCGTCGGAACGGACCTTTCAATCCGCGAACTTGCCGAACTGGTGTGCCGGGTGGTGGGCTATCAGGGCCGCCTGGTTTTCGACACCTCGAAACCGGATGGTACGCCTCAAAAGCTTCTGGATGTATCCCGGTTGCGCGCTTTGGGCTGGGAGGCTCGCATCGGCCTAGAAGAGGGGATTCGTGAGACTTACCAGTGGTTTCTCAGCCAACAGGGGGTTAGTCAGCAATCGGTCGCGACTTAAAGCAGGCCCCGTGGGGCTTACCAGACCGGCAAACCTAGCGCCGCTTCAATGGCTTCCAGCACGATGGCGGGATTATCGCTGCCATCCACGGAGTGGAACTCCATTTCGCGGTAATACTCGATGAGGGGAGCGGTGGCCTCTTCGTAACGCCGCAGACGCTCCCGAACCACCGCCTCGGTATCGTCGGCGCGACGCATGAGTGCCATACCGTCCTGGTTGCAGACACCGTCGCGAGCGGGTGGGCTATGCCGTATGTGGTATATCTTTCCACAGGAAGGGCACTGCCGCCGGCCTGTGACCCGATCAACCAGCACGTGACTTGGCACGTCGATCTGGATCACCGTCGGACGCGGCATGCCGAGACCGTCCAGCGTGCCGTCCAGAAACATAGCCTGAGGAACCGTGCGCGGGTATCCATCCAGCAGGAACCCGTCTGCGCAATGGGGATGAGCGATCCAACTGGCAACAACTTGGTTCATCACATCATCGGAAACTAGCTCGCCCCGAGCCAGCGTCACCTTCACCGCCTTGCCGAGCGGCGTGCCCGATTCGCATTCAGCCCGCAAGATTGCCCCGGTGGAAAGCACCGGAATGTTCAGCAAATCGCTCAGGACTGCCGCCTGAGTACCCTTGCCGCAACCCGGCGGCCCTATCAGCACGATAATATTCTGCCCCATATCCATTGCTACAAGTAAAACCGCAAAATGGGAAATTTCCAAATCTGGCCGTCCGGGCTGGCCACTCGTCCGATTTGACCTAGCACTTGTTCTACGGTAGTATGTGTAACTTACTACTGTTGAAGTACTAGTATTAGTGCACTGGAACCAATGTCCAACCCAGCAGCCGAGTTCGATATCGACGACGACCTGCTCAAAAGGCTGCGCGAAGCGGTCGTTTTGCGTCGAATTGAGAGCGGAATCGAGTGGTTTCAGGCTCATCGGGAAGCGATTCTTTCGCTTGATCCAGGGCAGAAGAACGCCGCATCCTTCGTCGGGTACTTCTCCCAGTGGGTAGATATCGGTTACTGCGACGAGGGCATCGTCCGGGATTTGCTCGGCCGTTTCCCCAAGGAGACCCGCGCCAGGCTTCCCCTATGCGACTACATTCATTTGCGCCTGGCCGAGGGTATGGCCGCGTCGGCAGCAGAGGAGACTGCAGACGCGATCGGGCATTTTGACTTCATCCTCTCCCTGGGCGAAGAGGTGGCGGACAAACAACTGCTGGCTTTGTCTCACTTCTGGAAAGGACGCTGCCAGCGGAAGCTGGGCGAATATCAAAGCGCTCTCAACCACACGGTGAAGGGCAGGGAACTGGCGCTCGAACTCGGATACCGGCGGATGGCGGCCGTCATGCAGGTGCTGGAGAGTTGGCTGTGCTTTCAAAAAAAGGAACTGCCGCAGGCGTCCAGACTGCTCGAGGAAGCCGAGGCGATCGTTCGCGAGACCGACGATTCAGTGACGCTCGGCAATATCCATTCCGGCTACGGACGGATCGCCCAGGACGAAGGCCGCTACGATCGGGCGCTGGAACATTTCGCCCATGCCATCGAATGGTATCGGAAGCGCGACCCCCGGCACCGGAACCTGGCGCGCTCGCTGGCCAACATGGCCTATGTGAAGCGGCTCATTGCGGTTCGTTTACAGAGGGGACTGGACACCGAAGTGGCGCGGCGCCGTAAGTTTGCCGGACGCGAGGCGGCTGAAACCGGACCCGCCAGCCAGCTCTCCCGGCAACGGATCGAGCAGCTCCGCGCCGAGGCTTCGTCAAATCTCGCCCAGGCGGAGGACATTTACCGCTCGCTGCATCATCATCGCGGCCTGGGAACGGTGCGGATCGAGCGCGGGCGTCTGTTTCTGGACTACGGCGATCTGGAGCGCGCGGAGTTTGAGGCCGACCAGGCGTATCAGCTCGGAGCCGACAAGAAAGACTACATCTTGATGGCTCGCGCGCGCCTGCTCGAAAGCACCATCGAGACTTCGAAGTATGAAGAGGGCATCGATGACGATCCAGCCCGTCATGCTCAGCGGGCGCATGACTTCGCCCAGGACGCGCTCGAGTATGCGCGTCACACCGAGAATCACAAACTGCTGGCCCGGACCCACATCCGCCTGGGCCAGATCTTTTGCACCGATTTCTTCAACGATCCGGCAGCCGCGCAAGCCTGGTGCGATCGCGCCGCCGAATATCTGAGCCCCGGGAACGACGATCTCTGGGGTGAGTATCAAACCCTGAAGGCGAAACTGCTGCGCCGCGGCAGCGTGGATGCACGGCTGCGGAAATGGTCGCAGGGCCTGATCGAGGACCAGACCTTCCAGCAGATGACCGACGAATTCGCCGACTTGATTGTGCCCAAAGTCTGGGAACGCGAGGGCCGTAAAGTATCGCGTGTAGCCACCAGGTTGTCGATTTCGCCTAAGAAGGTCCGCCGCATCCTGACACGGCTGGGACTGAAAGGCAACTGAGTTTCATGGATGACCGGCAGCTACTCGACCAGCAAATGGCGTACTATCGCGCGCGGGCGCCTGAATATGACGAATGGTTCCTTCGGGAAGGTCGCTACGATCGAGGGCCTGAGCATAGGAACCAATGGCTCGGGGAGGTTGAGCAGATCGAATCGGTGCTCAGGTCTACCGTGCGAGGGGCTGAAGTGCTGGAACTCGCGTGCGGAACGGGACTTTGGACGCGGCGTTTGGCCGAAAACAATCGGCGAATTATGGCGGTGGATTCTTCACCAGAAGTAATTGCAATCAATCGGGAGCGCGTGCGGTCAGATAACGTCGAATATAGAGTCGCCGACATCTTTTCATGGGTCTCCGCCGCTAAGTTCGACGCTATCTTTTTCTCGTTTTGGCTTTCGCATGTCCCGCCGGCGCGGTTTGATGCATTCTGGACGTCGGTTCGATCGGCGCTCCGGCCCGGCGGGCAGGCATTCTTCATCGATAGCCTGCTGGAGCCGACGACGTCCGCCGTGGACCATGGTCCGGTCGACCAATCGGGCGTGGTTCACCGGCGCCTCAATGACGGGCGGGAGTTCGACGTCGTGAAGATCTTCTATGAGCCCGCCGAACTGGAGCAACGGCTCGCCGTGCTGGGTTGGCGCGGCTGGGTGCGTTCGACGTCGCGTTTTTTTCTCTACGGCTCGGTCAGCCCGGAAAAATAATCACGGAACAATGTCGAAAGTGACGCGACCGCTCCCCGCCGGATCTGGTTCCTTTATTTCGCAGGCCCGATCAGGTCCAACACTCCCCCGCGCCCTCCGCATCGCTGCTCCCCACCCGAATGTCTTACACTAAGGGCAAGAGCGGGGCCGTGTTAACGAAAGAACAGAAAACCGAAATCCAGCGAGAAGTGGGTCGCGTATTGGAGTCGATGGCGATGGAGGGGAAATGGATTGGCTCCACTCTGCGCCAGGGACAATCGCGGGCCTCGCTGCTTGCCGAAGGCGAGGGAAATCCCGTCAAGATCTTGCTCCCAGAGGCTAAAGCTGATCTGCTTTCTGCTAAGTTAGCTGCTGACCTAGCTTCGATGATGGCTCCATCGTCTTCACAAGTGCAGCCCCTCGAGCCGTTGGTGCGAGTCATTGCTCGAGCCGTTGAAGTCCTTGGAACCAGCGAAAAAGCTCTCCGTTGGATAAATGCCCCGGTTCGATCACTTGGCGACCAGACACCTGTATCGCTTCTCAGCAGTCCGGAAGGAATAGAGCGCGTCGAGGATGCTCTTGGTAGTATCGAGCATGGCGTCTGGTAGGTGGTCGGCAGCAGCCGGCGTGCCAACGATGGAATGGGAGCGAGCCTTTACCCTCGCCGCTGGAATCACAAAGGGACGCCGGTTACGGCTGAAAGCTGGCCGACGACTACGCCAGCATTCCAATCGAAATACCGTACGATCTCGCTCAAGAACCTTTCTGTTGCGGATCTTCCGGCTGGCTGGGACTCCAAACCTGCGCCGGATACAACCCGCGACGCGGGAACATATTGGGCCAAGGAGCTGATTACCGCCGTGCTCTCCGTGCCCTCGGCTGTGATTCCGCGCGAGCGCGACTACATCCTCAATCCCACCCATCCGGATTTTGCGCGAATTCGGTTCGCTAGCCCCGAACCGTTCTACTTCGATGATCGGCTAGGCCGCGCGTGGGTGAAATAAAACCCGTGAGCTGACGATCCACTGTGGCGCGGGCTATCGTGTGCATTGAGATGGCCCGGGCTACCACTCTTGAAAGCGAACACGTTCACGTCATCCGTTCCGCAAGCACCAGTGTTCTTTGGGTCCGGTGCAATACTCTGGAGTTCTTGCACAGGCAATTAACCGCCAAGCGCCCGGGTTTTCGACTGTCTACCCTTTCTCGACCCGCAGATTTTTCGTCTATGGCTCGGTCAGCCCGGTTAGCGACCAGTAGCCTTCGCGTGTTTTGGCATGAAGGTCCGGCCGGTCTTTCACCGCGGCCCGGATCGCGTGAAACTTCCCGGGCTCGCCTCCTTTCGGTTCGAAGCTGAGAATATACTGTCGATGCACCTCTTCGCTCACCTGTTGAATGGCCTGTTCCCAAGCATTTTTCTTCAGGAAATTCCGCGCCCGCCCGCCGGTGGTGTTCGTGAACAGGGTGGAAAGATCCGGCTTGTGCAAGCGCATCAATTCGCCGATCGCATAGATCGGGCTGCCTGGTCCTAAGTCAGGTGGAACTGGCGTTTCGTCCGGCGCAGGGCAGAGGGCGCACTTTTGGACCTTGATCCTTTCCTCTTCTGGTTTCAAATCCTCACCCGTCTTGGGCTTTACTGTGAATGGCTGTAGGAGGGGCGAAAATGTCAGCCAATAGACCGCGACGTTGAGCTGTTGCACTCGCTCCATCACTTCGGCGAGCTTGGCTTTGCTCGAACGATCACGCCTCTCTGCAATCATAAGTATGATCGGCCGGTGTCCGGGAGGCCGCCGTTCCAGCATGAGAAGAGCCTGGCGCAGGCCATCCAGCATGTGGGCGTCGTCGCCTTCCTTGCGCAGCATTCGTAGCGCGTGAATCACCGAATCCGGGTTGCCGGTGAAGTCCTGGTGGACCTTCACCTCGTCGCTGAAAGAGATCACCGCCGTTTCTCCCGCGTCCGCTGCGAGCAACTCGGTAAAGAGGATGCCGCTGCCGCCCAGTTTATCGATCACGGCTCCTGAATTCGCGCTGGTCTGGACCGCGACCACCAGGTCAATCGGATAGGTAGTCCAATCCATCTGTATCCGCTGCGGCACATTGTTGTCATAGAGAATCAGGTCC
>Ga0210386_10000376_pt1 | contig 41643 bp, 44 predicted proteins | sample IncBWH32OmetaG_FD_160091 | JGI IMG/M metagenome (GOLD analysis project Ga0210386, IMG submission 160091) | Forest soil microbial communities from Barre Woods Harvard Forest LTER site, Petersham, Massachusetts, United States - Inc-BW-H-32-O ...
TTAGTACCAAACCGCGAGTTAATTGAGCTTGGATATGATGAAGACGAAGTGTCAAGAGGAGGTTCATGGTTCATAGTCAAGGACAAGGAGAACAAGGTGCCTATCTTCTGGAACAACTTCCAATCTCTAATTGCGATGGAACAGTTTGTTCATTCCCAACTTCCTACTGAAAAATAGTTGGTTTTTTTTAAGTGTTCACATGGCCTTCGGGTTTTTTTGGAATCATTTACATAGCCCAACGGGGCGCCTTTTCTTTTTATTTTATTACTACCGGTTTTCATAACTTATATATCGTTAACTGTTGTTAACCCCGTCAACGGTGAGTCACCTGACAAGAGAGAAAGAGAAGAGGAATGAGAGAGGGTAAGAGGGTTACTGCTGTCAGAGAGTGACAAGGTTACAGTATCATTAAATCTGAAATCAGGCGCTCTGTCGTAGCCGGTTTCAGGAATCCACAGTTCCGTTTTGAGGTTCGGTACAGCATCAATCAGGGAAGTATAGGTCTCGGCGAACGCCTTCTTACAGCGTTCGATTTCATCAGCCGGTAGCACGATACTGTCGTGTATGGTAAACAAAGGCATATTCCTTGTATGTTTAAAGAGCCCTTTGGCAACTCCAGTTGGCACTAACAAGCTCTCTATATGCTGGATTAACACCGGAAGCGCCCTGGCCTTCCGTATCTTGTATGCGGCCAGTACCGCGTAAACACTCGGATACGTATCTCTGAAAATCTGCTTTAAGTATGCCTGCTCCTGGTATATGAAATTGTTATCGCTGTACAATGCAAGGAACACGGCCTTCTTCATATCGTCGCGCGTAAGTCCGGTTTCTTCCCCACTATTTTTTACCCTGTGCATGAAGGCCGTGTAGAAATCGTCCTTTACATCCTGCTTGAACAACTCTGCGTCGGGGCCGAGCTTCATTATATGTTTCTGAACTTCGGCAATATCTATCTCTTCTTTTATGCAACCCCATGTGTAATGATAGCGTAGAAGTTCACTTTCTCCCTTTTCATAATACCAGGGGCTGAGCAATACATTAGCTATCAAAAAGGGCTGGCTCGCGACCACATCAACCGATGCCAGTTGTTTGCCGGCATACGTCAGGTAGTTGCGCAGCTCCCACCGAAGTGATGTGAGGTTGGTGTGCACACGCCCAGCCGTATAATCCACGTTGAAGTAATATTCGCGTTCCTTCAACTGCATCAGGTTAGCGTAACTGCCATTGTAGCTTAACTGCGCGCCGAACTTACCTGCACAAAAATCTTCTATCCTGAGCCATTCGAGCCTTCTCATGGCGGCGTCAAAATCCAGACTCAGGTCGTCATTGAACCAACTTTCGAGATACCGGAACTTCGCTGCCATATTCCTATCCCAATTATTTTGCGTTCCTATATTCTTTCGCAGAGTATATTTCGTAATGTGTACCGGCACGACGGGACTGGCGATATATTCTTTTGCGAAGCGGTATCCGTAACTGCGGGCACCGGGCTCATAGCTCTTACTACGCTCAAGTACCTTATTCTCGATAAGATATTGCATGTGTTTTACGTAATTGTGAATACGGTGTTTGAGTACCGGTGCGTGCAATGGCATGTACCCTTCCTCGTCAACCAGGCCTCTGTACCTTGCAGCCATCCATGTGATTTGCCCGACCAGGTAAACGAAATTATCAATATGGTAGCTGAATTTTGGAGAATTTTTCTTGAGCAACGCTGCAAGGTCGAGGTTAGCGGGTATGAAGTAACGCATGTGAATGTTTATGCTATATATCCTACCAGCACGCGTTTGTTACACAAAAATATATAATATGTTTCCGAATTTACATAAACAGTCGCGGTGTTCTACATGCTTGATTTATAGTCCTTGATTTTCTGTTTCTTTTCTTCTTATTTTGCGGCCTACGAATCATCTAAAATTAATTCATGATACCGAAACACTGGCAGGATAATATTGAAAAGCTATTCAAAGACGAACCTGAAGGAGACAAGGTTGTAGTAGTTCTTTCAAGCATATTAGATTTCATGCTGACCAAGAATTGGAGAGGGGCGTGCCACGAATCATGTGGTGTTCTCTACGTTCTGTTAAATGAACTTGGCCTTGAATGTGAATGGAGGCTGGGTGGAGTTAAGTTTAAGGATGAAAAAACAACTGACGGGAAGGCTATATGCTTTGACCATTCGTGGATATTACTGCACGGCAAGATTATTGATTTAGCTATATGCAGGACGAACGCGCCGAGTTTCGACAAGGCACCCACTGTTATGGATAGAAACATTGAGAATTCGGAGGAGCCCTTTGCCGTTTACGATTATACATCAGGCCAGGATGATGATATTCATGCAGCGCGTGTAAAAGCAACACCATTATCAAGTTATTTCGATAAGTCTTCCCTGCACAAGAAACTTGGCACATGGCTTTTTATTCAGCAAATTTCTGGGAAGGTCATGCAACCGGCCTCAATAGTTTCTTTAAGAAAGAAGTACAATGGCATTTACTGGAAATAAACTGACACGATGGAAACACGACTATTGAAATGCAGAGAAATAAACAATAGGTTCCTACAACGATGGGACTTGAACTCTGTTAAGAAAATGACCATTGAACAATACGTTGATACGAAGAACCCTGATACGTTCTGTCAATGGTTGGAAACACAAACCATACAACTTGGAAGCATTAAAGGATTTTTCTCCAAGAAATTTGGCATCTACAAACGGAATCATAGTGAGGAAGAGCCGCCGACCTTAGTTTCCGACAATGTCTACACGTGGCTTCCGCGATATGGTAAAGACAGGAAGGCGGCGTTTGCAAAGATTAAAGAGGAGATTATAGAAATAATTGTTGCAGCGCAAGCCCACGACTTTAAAAGCATAGACAAGATTCCCACTAATCATCTTGTGAAATGGAAAATTGCGTTTCTTTATTCGGGGGAAAATCTTATTCCAATTTTCAAGAAAGAAGCCCTGCGTGCCGTAGCAGAGCACCAGGGCTTAGATTCGACCAACAAAGAAACTTCTGAACTTCAACAATTCATTTTTGACAATAGGCCACTGCACTTGAACATTTATCAATATGCGTCTGAATTGTTCCAACAGTTCGGGAAAGAGGAACAGGGTACTTCCTACTATCTGATTGGTTCCAAATATGGAGGTAATGCTAATGAGGACATGTTCCCATTAATGGAGCAATATGACGTAGTGTGTACAGGCTTCGCAAGTGATACTGACCTGTCATATTTATACAGAAAGAAAGAAAGCGAAATTGTCAATGAGCTTAAGGCACTTGGTGAAGATAGCGCGTCGTACTCCGCATTAAAGCAGTTCCTCCAATTAAAGCCGGGCGATATTATTGCTGTTAAATCAAACGGCAGCCCAAGAGGAAAAACCCCGAATCTTGAAATAATAGCATACGCCGTAGTTGTTGAAAGAGGAGGGGTGACGTATTGGCACGACCCTCAAACTTTTGGCCACTGCATAAATATTGAATTCATTAAAACGGGCTTAGCCCTCACTTTTCAGTTAGGTGGCTATGGTCGTACAGTTCATTCTATAACCGATGATGCTCTTATTAACCAACTCTTTCACGGATATAGGAGTGCGGAAGCTACTGGCATACGAAACACGATTAAGTCGAGGCGTAGAAAGAGGGTTGCTTCGTCAGCAAAGAATACTGCTCCGCAAAGAAGAAAAGGTTCCGCTCCATACGTAGCATCTGCAAAGCATAATCAAATACAAATGCAGTTCAAGGAACATCTTGAAGATTTGTACGGTGAGGAAAACGTCTTCCTTGAAGAAAACAATGTTGATATTAAAGTTCTTCATGCCGGTACTGCCATTCTGTATGAAGTTAAACCGTATGCCTGGGCAGAGGATTGTATCAGAGCAGGGCTTGGTCAGCTTCTTGCGTATACACATTTCGATACTTCCACTGCTCCTAAAAAAATTATAATTGTTGGCCCGTATCCGGCAGACGCTGACGAACAGGCATTCATAGTTTTTCTGAAAAACACTCTCTCGATAGGTTTCGACTACGAACATTTTAATGTATCGGATTAGGTTACGCCGCATGGATGAATTAGAAACAAAGATACGAAGTACAATAACCAAAGTAGAAGTTGACCTTGTAGGTCAAGGTGTAACAAATGTCTCCACTTGGACGCGTTCATTGATGAACGAATTATATGAACTTGCAAACGAACATTTTCATTTAAGAGTATGGACTGGTAGCAATAATGATTACGACCCCACAACAAATGAGTGGCTGTATGATATGGTTTGGTATGAATCGTTTGATGAGAGGGGACTCGAAATAAAATCCATTCACATGATTATGGAAAGTGAGTGGAACAGGTCATTAGAAGCTATAAAATATGATTTTTACAAGTTGCTGCAAGGCCGAGCCAAACTTCGAGTAATGCTGTTCCAGGCAAATGATGTAAGCCTGGTAATCCAACAGTTGGTTGGAATAATTCAACAATCTTCAATTTCAGAGAACGGTGATAAGTATTTATTGGTTGGGTGGAACGACGATGACGGTTTCTCTTTCACCTCTCATGTTAAAACTATTTGAGTTGTATTGACCTGGCAGGTATATACATGAAAACAATCCGCCATGTTCAAATTACCCAGGTTCAATTCATACAAACAGCCACACAAGGATACATCGGAAGAAACAAAGCCGGATATAGGATGGAGCCAACACGTAACTTTACCATTGCATCCGGCTGCTGCCGAGTATGACAAATATCTGAAAGCGGATGGTGAGCCAGATTTGGTAAGTAAAAGCGCGGCGATGATTGCGCAAGGGAACAATGCTCGGCTTGGTAATGAGCATTTACTCAGCGCTCTTGGAGATTTAATACGGGCAATGGACTTGGACGGGAAGGAGGTGATAGATTTTATCCTTGCGAATGATTTGGTCAAAGTCGTTGCGTCAGAGGAGCCATAATCCAATTTTTTATTGCGTTTAACGAAATTCTTCGCTACCTTAGTTCTTTTGACCATGAAAGAACGAAAGAAAATTCCGTACGTCACAAAAACTCTTCTGTTAAAAGAGATAAACTGTGAATGCCCGTTTTGCGGCAGCATGGAAGTGGAGTGCTTTGAGGTGCATCATATTGATTCAAACCCTCTCAATAACGACATAGCGAACTTGTTGTACCAGTGCGGGAATTGCCATATAAAGATTGAGAAAGGGTTTATTACTCTTGAACAGGCTGTGCGTCGCAAGCAGGACTTAAAGGGCAAATCGTGGAAAATTATATTCGGGGCTGTAACTGCTGATTTGCATAGTGGATGGAAAGCATTTGATGAAAACGAGTACGCATTCTATAATGATACGAATCAAACTACTAATCCCATCTTAAACTTTAGCCTCATAAACCACTTGTCAAGGACAGTGATATTGAAAACAATCCGAGTACGATATAAACCTCTGTTTAGTGGTATATCCGGCCCTCCGCCTGAGCCTCGGGTATTATATCCGCTTTCCAGGTATCATATCTCACTAACTAATGAAGTAAACGTGCTACACTTGCAAAACCCCATCTTAGTTCCAGCACAGGAAGGATTCATGTTTCAGGTGGAACTTTCGCAAGGGCCTGGCAATGGTTTGGCCCGACCGTTCAGAGGAAGGAAGGCATTGTATTTTACATTCGAGTTCAGTGAAGGCATTATAATAAATGCACCAACTGTGTATTTTAACTGCAAGAGCGAGGACGAAGGGATAAAGCTGGTGATGCTTGACTAACTGAAATGAACATGATAATTCTATGACGAGCACCGTATCTAACAACTATAATTTTCCTGATAAAGTATACAAGTACAGGGAATGGAACAAGACCTTTCATAGGAATATCCTAACTAACAACGAAGTTTTCTTCTCGTCGCCCAAAGATTTTGAAGACCCGTATGATTGCAAGAACCCTGTGCGTTACGACTTACTCGTCGGCAATGAACTTGAGCAGTTCGTGGTTGCTAAAACTGACGAACTTGTCCCCCATGCTGCAATCCACGAGAAGATTCAACTAAGGAAATTGGCAATATCAAACCTTCAAGATAGAGAGTTCCAACAGCAAAAGACAGAAGAAACACACCATGAGTTCTGTGAGAGGCTTGGTGTACTATGTTTAACTGCATACAATACGGAGTTATCCATGTGGGAAAAGTATGCGGATAAGCACAAAGGGTTCTGCGTCGGTTTCCATTCAAAGATTTTATTCAATGACCCTCTGCATTTTGGTGGCGGTGGCCCCGTAGACTATGTTGAGGCATTGCCCGTAATACACCCACTCGATAATTACGAACGAAGGAACTTTAAACTTGTATACTCGAAACTCAACTCCTGGGAATTTGAGAAGGAATACCGGGTACATAAGTTTAACGAACATGGATTTGTACCTGAGCAAAGAAAGGTTGTACTGCCTGATAGCGTTTTTGCTGAAGTAATCTTGGGTGCCAATATGCCAGTCTCGAATAGGCTTGAAATAATCGCGATAGCAAGAACACGTTTTCCAAATGTTACGCTGTTCCAGGCCAATTTGTGCGAAAATGAAATAATGCTCGATATGATTAAACCATAATTTATTATGATACAAGTACCTTTTGAATGGCAAGTTCTCGCAAAAAATGGTGTGCCTATACCACTTTGGGTAACATACTATGGCGATATTTATTCAGGATGGCACACGGACACTCACCTTGCTAATGACCGCTTCTTTATACTTGGTAACAACCAGTTTGCTGACTACCAGAATCTGAAAGACAAGTCAGTTGAGAACCTAAGAAAGATAGCTTGGGAAATTCGTGACGTTGACATCATTAAGCATTTCATCCACCAAGTTGAAGAAATTGGAGACACTGCTGTTAAATATTCATACCCTGGGGACAGTAAGAGAATGAAGAAGATGTTTGTTTTCGGAGCAGGAGCTTCCGCATTCTGTTCGTTTAACACAACACAAGACGCTCTTAACAACTCGCCACTCAAGCCCCCTACTGGCTATGAAATTTTCGATTCAAGGTTCGATAGCATTCTCGCAAAATATGAAGGGGCACTTGCTTCTATCCCTATGTTTGAAGCCAGGGGACGAGACATAGAAGGTAGCCTTGAACAAGACTGGAGCTTAATTCGTGATAGTTATAGCCCTCGCATCACAACAAAACACATTAACATACAATTTTATTTACAGGACTTGTTCAGGCAAATATCAGAGGAGGTCGTAACCAAATACTCTCGTTATAATCTCTATGCCGTCCTTTGCGATAGGGTTATAAATACGCTCTCAGGCAGAGACGAGAAGGCTTCCTTCGTATCTTTTAATTACGATACCATACTTGATACGTTCCTTGAGCGCTCAGCACTTAAAAAGTTTACAAACATGAATGATTATATTGGCATGGACAATGTAATAAGGCTGTTCAAACCTCATGGCTCGTCCAATTGGGGGTGGCCGTTCATGATGGAAAGAGTTGGAAATATGGGAGGAAAATCATTAGTCCAGCACATGTATGATAAGCAGTTTGTTCCAAGCTATATCTATTATTACTTGCTGGGCGACTATAAAAAGATGGTATTAAGAAGTAGCTGGGGAATTGAGCAGGAGATGAATCCTAACCGTGTAGGAAGATATACTATCAACAAGAACGCTATCGAGTTGCTGGATGGGACAAGGCCTTTTCTGCCTGCATTACAGTTACCCTATCGTGATAAAGATGAATTCGTGATGCCATTCGACCACTACCATTACCTGAAAAATGCAATGCACGATGTAGAGGATTTATTTTTAATCGGTTGGAAAGGAAACGAATTTGCGTTCAACAGGCTTTTGAAAATGCACTCGGGCAGCCTCCGAAGAATTATTATTGTAAACCCTGATGCCGACAATGTAATAAAGAACCTGTCTACTCACTTCGACCTATCTGATGGTCAAACAAGATATACTATTGAAGTAGTAAGGAGTTTCAAAGAATTCGTGACAGAGAAATTGGATACGTATCTTGCGCCTAAGGTGGAAGCCTCTTTATAAATGTCAAGTTAGTACCTTTGTTCTAATTTAAACTATTGACTATCATGTGCTGCCTGACTTGGGAAATTACGAAATTCTTATTTAACGCGATAATAATATCTATTCTTACTGGCATTGTTGCCGCCTGGTCGTATGATAGACTAATTAAGCATTATGCAAGCCAGGACTTTAAAAAACATCTAAGCCATTTGCGCAGCCCTGACGCTGATACATTCGACTGGACGTGTCATGCCATGCAGGAATCTAACGGCAGGCTAATAAATAAAACCCCTGATGGTTCAACCGTAAACATCCAACACGTAGAGGGGAACCGGCTTAAGATTAGGCTAAAACAATCGGACAACCGTATTTGGGAAGGTGAGTTGAACATGCAGAATAAATCCTTTGGGACACTGTTCGCAAAGTACGTGGGAGAACATGAATACAGATTTATGAATGTTTATATTGGAGTAGACGTTGAGGGTAGCATAGAGTACGATTATATTTTCACCATGCCAACAAACGACAATCTATATTACATGGAGCATAGAACTGACAATAAAATCATTCCACATTATAATTATGGAAGGGAAGTTTTCAGAAGGAAGAAGTCATGAAAATTAAATCGCTTGTTGAGAAAGATATTTTTATAAAGGACTGGAGCGTAGACCAGGCTAATTCAGAAATTGACATTAATGCAACCGACCGAATACAGTTTCATGCCAATAGCTCATTTTTCTATTATGAGATTGAACTGGAAGAATCCGATATAAACAAGTTATACCTTCCGCATCATATACATGGCAGTTTTGTTTCTGTGCCACCGAGTGGCATGAGCGTGTCGCAATTTGGGCAAACGTATTCGGATGCGATATACAACTATAACCAGGATGAAAGTATTTGTATACGTAGAATAAAACGCGCCCTCGAATGGTTTGGCGATGCGAAAGGCGTGAAGTTATTTATGTATGTATCAAATGCTCCGAATCTCGCTGTTAAAGGCCACTATATGGATATGGGCAATTCTTGTTATTATGCAGGAAGTACCCACAAGTTCGCCGCGTACTCTGCCTGGATTATGAAAAATGGCTTCGTTCCACTAACCCTGTATATGGCTTCCGAAACTGCGTTGAGTTAATTCTGTAGTAGTTTCTTTACTTTCATCGCCGTACCTCTGCTCACATCGTGTAGTTTTTTAGCCTTCCTTGTTGAAAGCCCGTTGCGCAAGTCGTTCACGAGCTTAGGATATTTCTTGAACAATGCCTCTGCGCCCTCTTTCGTATCCTTTGGCCTTCCAATCCGCTTACCCTTTGCTCTCGCACTCACCAGGCCTGACCGTATGCGCTCAGATAGTATTCTTTTTTCTTCCTGCGCCAGTTCACTGTATATCGCAATGATGATATTCGTTACGAAACTCTCATTGCCGCGCTCGTCGAGGCTTTCAAGGGCACCGAGGTTACGAAAAATAATACTTATGCCTTTGCTATGCAGAAAATCTATTGTGCTTCTTATCTCCCGTGCATTACGGCCTATGCGGGATATTTCGCTGACCACTACTTTATCAAACTGCTTGGCTTGGGCCGCCTGAAACAACTCTTGTACGTCAGGCCGTTGTTCATTCTTCTTTACACCAGATATTTTTGTTGCAATAGTTTTGGTTATCGTGTAACCACGGCTCTCACAATACTGTTCAAGCTCTAATACTTGCCGGTGATAATCCTGTTGCTCTGTGCTAACGCGGATAAACAGACATACTCTTGTTTTGTTATTTCTCATAAGGGTTCGATTAAATCTGTAGGTTTCGTTGTACCATCATTTCCGTTTCTACATTGTTACCAATAGTGCGTTTCAGGGCCTCGTTTTGTAGTAGGGTTATTTTGTACCACCTGCTCTACTATTTTTCGACCACCTGCGCCTTGTAATCTATATTTTGCCCACAGAGAGTATTCAGGCACGTTACAATATCTTTTGTATGCAGGGACAATACGGAATCGTAGCTGTCATGCCTGTATCCACCAAAAAGAGCCATACTAACAGGAAGCGGCGCACGACCGGCTAATGCAAGTTTCTCATCTATCTGTTTTACCCACTTGTAAAATTCTTCTGCGCACCGAACCCAAGTCGTTGTATTTACGTAACCGCCCAAGTCGTCGTGTTCGTGGCTATCAGCACCGTGACACCATACCACGTAATTAATTTCACCGGCAAGGATTGCCCGTTCCACTTTCTCAAATTCCAATAGCAGGTTATCCAAGTACTCCTTGTTATGACCATGCGGGTTTATATTGAATCCTTCAGGAACAGCCTCGTTTATATCAGGACAGAAGTTGCGGCTATCCTCAATGGAATTTCCGTAATGACCATCGAGGTCGAAATATGCTCCACGTAGACCTTTCTCTCTGTATAATTTCACCGATGCAATTACCTGGCCGGAGAACGTGCAGAAACCACTACCACCCGTTGGTCTTGCGTGATGAAAGCCGCTTACTGGTGCCAGGCATGGTGTTGAGGGATGTTCTATTGAATATCTTATTGCATTATATAGGCTTGCACTTGTATACTTTACCGTCTCGGCCAATTCGGAACTCCAGGGTACACTATTTGTACTACGCAGGTGAATATCAATGCCGGTTAAAACAGCATCAACATATTGAGGAGTATGTGCAATGAGGAATTCTTCCCTCTCGAATGGCACAAACGTATCGATTATGTCCATGTGTTGTGACATGCCAAGTCTCTCTATATTCTGCATCAGCAGCATTGGTTTGAGCGGCGACTTGGAATAGCTTCGGTCTATGTTTTTCCGCAATACCATTTTGGGAGTGTAGAACACTCTGATTTTATTGTTTCTCATATTCAGTTTTCAATAGTTGTTATTGTGTATCCAAATCCGGTAATCATCTGTCTGAATTTCCTCTCCTCAACGACTGGCTGCTTACGGTTGCTCTCACAAAACTTCTCGAACGCCGCTATAATCTCACTTGGTATTTCATAATCAACAGGATGAAGAACCTCATAGAACAACCAGGCATAACAGCCATTCATGTTCTCCAATAATATTTCGCTCCGCTTTTTTGTCTTGAGAAACCCGGTCGCCGCTACAATGAGCAGGGTAGCTATTGCGCATATCGCAACTACGACGTGAAATGCAAGCGATAGGACGAGTGCGGCGGTAAGTTGCGACATAATGCCAATCAATACGACTTGCGCCACCCTGGTTGATTTGTAGTCAGCCTGGGTAGCTGTGTATCGTTTCTGTATCTCACCTTCGGCAAACTCCCTCTGGCAGTGGCACATTAGTAGTAACTCCGTGAATTCAAGATTTCCTTTGGCCAGCCAACTCTTGGGTTCTGTGAATAAGCTGATGATGTTACGTCTCATACTTTGACTATTATTAGTTATTGTAATAGCTGGGCATATTTACTGACTCAACATTCCTTTTGTCTTGCCAGTATTCGTTTTCTTCAAAATCACTTTCTCTATCATCGTGTTGTAGAGCATAATGACAGCGAGGTAACCCTTCAGTCATCTTTATTAAGTGTAACTTCTCAGCAAGGTTTTTTCTTACAAGCATTTCCATTAGAGGTTGTAGGTGTTGCTCGCCGTATTCCCGCATCAGGTTTATTTCTTCTTCTATTGTCCGAATGTAACCGGCATAGAAGCTATGGTTGAAGTGCCTACTGCCAACTTTGTAGATAACACGGTCGCCGTCATAGAGGCCACTCTCTTTAATGTTTATATCCCGTTTATCACGGTATGCGATGCCAGGACATACCTTCTGTATGATAAAACCCATTTCCAAACGGCCGTGCAGCAGTAGCTTTTTTGCGCATGCCACTGACTTATGGAATAGGCCACTACTATAATAGTGTCCTTCTTTGTAAGGCTTCTTCCGAAAAGACATAATAATGACGAGGTACATTTCATCACTATAAGTATAACGGCACCCTTGTATCCATAGATGTTTAATTCTCATGCGGCTTTTCTTTTCTCGAAGTATATTCGAGTGTAAGGGAGTGCAGTTTTCAGGTCTCTCAAAACTCGATTTGAGAATATGTTGCCTGTTAGACCAAGCCACTGCAAATGCCCCATTGTATATAATGATTCGGGCAGTGAGGTAAGCCGGTTATGAAATAAATACAAGCACCTTAGATTAGTAAGCAGGCCAATTGTCTCAGGCAGTGCTTCAATCTTATTCTCTGATAGCGTAAGAGTTTGCAGTTGCGTTATATTTCCAATTTCTTCCGGCACTTTGGTTATACCGGCCCTTGATAAATCAAGTTCATGCACGCGACTATTATTTAAGGAGGCTAATACAGCAGGAATTCTTTCATCTATTCGTCGTGGGACAAACACATCTGCTTCTACACCAAGTGTGAAAAATAGTTCGTCTGGCGGCACGAACTTTTGAAAACGTATATTGATACCTGCCACTTGGTGGTCGGCAGCATCATATACTGCAATGCGCCCGTCACGGTAAACGGCTACGGCAAGTTTCCAAAGGTCTTCTTCCAATTGAGCTTTAATTGCATCAGAGCGAACCTGGATGATAAAGAATGTTACAAGCTCCCCATAGTAGTACCGTTCAAAATGGACAGCATTGTCCATCGTGATACACCACTTGCTGCCCGCTCCATACAGGCAGGTAGCGGAATGGCTGTGGGGGCAGATAAGAAACAGGTTTTCATTGTCTATTATGATTTCAGCCTGCTCCTTTGCTTCTCGTTTTTCTTGTCTGGCGCTCTTTATATTATTGTATTGCTGAACATATTGGTCAAACTGTGAAAACGTTTTAAACGAGTTTATATCCTTCCTGTCAAGCTGGTTCTTGTTGAGTAGTGCCGCATATTCGCTTACCCTGTTTCTGATTTGGTCGAGATTTGCACCAGCTACGTAAGACTTCACAATAAACGGGAGATATTTCTGCGTACTGGATGGGTCAAGCGTTGCAAGGAATTCAATATCAGACTCGCTTATCAATCCTTTCTTTATGTAGCTGCTAAAATCTTTTGCCATAGTATGAAGGAGTAGAGTGTTAATAATTGAACTTCGGTTCAAGAAAAAAGGGACGCAAGAAATTATGCGTCCCCTTCAACAACATGGCATCACTACGAGGCGCTGTCTACCTTCACCTTGAAGGCTACCTCGGGTGAAGCCATTATCTTAATAAGTTCGTCTATGCCATTTTTTGTCCATTGGTTACAGACTGCAATTTTTGTTCCAGATGCAAGGCGGAGAAGCTCTTCCGGGCGTAAAAAATGCCGTGAAACATTTGACTTTACGAAGCGTTTGGCAATAGACACCTCCGCGAAAACTTCAAACCTTGGTTGCAGCTCTTTTGAATGGAAGACCTCTTGTAATTTCGCAAGTGTTACTTTGGGATGTTTCTCTATATAGGTTTTCACCAGCAGGTGCACCAGCCTGGACTTGCTTAAACTCTTCTGCTCCAAAAATTTATAACGGGTCACGTCGCGTGAACTACCTCCTGGCACGTGCTTTGGCCCAAGGTCTTCTTCTTTTTTCTTGGCAGCTTTGGCTTCGGGCTTTACTACTGATTCCACCAACGCCTGGGACTTGCTTTGCATGCTGTATATTCCGTTTTCACCGACCTTAAGAATCACATTTTCTTGTTGCAAGGCCTTGATTGCGCCTCTGATGAGGATGTCGCTTGTTTTGGTTGCAACTTTGATTTGCTCAAGGTTGCTACCAGGATTTTTCTTGATGAACTCAAGCACGGCATTTTTAATTTCTGCTGTTTTCATTTCAATTTGTTTTGTTTGTTAGTAATTGGCACATGATAGCCCTCTGGAAGCCCTGTGAACAGGCTCATTCAAGAGCATACGCGAATAAAGCAGTTCCGGGATTCCCTTTGGCGGGAACGCTGGAAAATACTGGAAAAATAAGGGGTTGGGAACCAGCAATATGCGTATAACAGGCTTCCAGTAAAGGTTTCCGGGGCTTCTTCGGAAGCCATTTTACAGACCGGAGAGCCCATTTTCATCAACATAGACCCATGCGGGTACAAGTTGAAAACCATTTGAACCTTTCTTTATTTGAAGAAAGGTTAGCGTCTTATTGTGTGGATATATACAATGAAAGCCAAATAAACCATCCCTATGAGTGAAGTGATTACTACAGAAGGTACGCTGATATGGCGCCACGGAGAACCTGTGTACACAATGCCTTCTGATAGGAATCGGGGACATGCAACCTTAGAGTATGAGGGCAATATCCTCCAGTTCTATTCCTTGCAGAAAGAACTGTGGAGCCTCCAACTCAAGAACGGGATTTTTTTGATGGGCGTTGGAAATCCTTTTTATAATCGTTGTTACCGCGAAGGAATATCCTGCGACATTGCTGAGGATGTTGTCATATACGAATGGCTGCGCAACAGTTTTAACAAGTGTGGGATACATACAACTGAAGTGCCCGTCATGTGGGAGATTCGGGGCTGCACATTTTTAATGGTTTCGGAGAGTGGCCTATGGAGATTAGTACTGCCCGACGGACGCGTACAGGTCGGGATGGGAGATTGCACACCTGATTCTCCGCAGATGAAGGCAGTCAGCAAGAAGATGAAGAATTACTTCTTCACCAGCTTTATGTATTACATATCCAGTCTCTTTGATTTGTTGAGACCGGCCAGGTATGAAACCTCAGACTAACTTATGAATGCCTTCTCTTATTGTTTGATAAAACCATCCTCATTATACTCTACCGTGTCATACTTGCCTGTACCCGGATTGAATGTTTCTTTTTTCATGACCTTTCCGTCTCTATAATAATATGTTCCGCTAAGCATCTTATCCTTGTCATATACCCGTTCCCCCTGTTTCTCGCCGGTAACGTAGTAATCCATTGACTTCATACTGCCATCAGGTGCTATATTCTCGATGCTATAGAATGCGACGCTCGCCTTGTGAAAGGTTTTATTCCACTTGGCATCATAACTAATCTTCCATTCGCCGCGCAATGTATCATTTTGAAAAGTGCCTTGCGACAAAATATCTCCACTGCCGTCCTGGTCGTAGTATGTTGCTTTGCCGTTACCGAGGTTGTTCTTATAGTTAACTGTGCGAATAAGCACCCCTTTTAAGTCATATTCCTTTCTTATGCTGTCTAAACCCCAGTTCAACATCCCGACACCAGGTTCATATCTCTGAGGGCAAGGCTTATAGTATTCTTCAATATGAAGTTGTGTTTTGCCTTCGCTGTTCAAATAGATTCCATCCGAGGCGGTTTCGTCGTTACCGGTGCCATTTCCCAAGTACCATGTTTTCCATTGGCCATACCGGTCGCCGTGTTTGTAGTTCTCGATAGCATACAAGTAGCCATTCACGTATCTCTTAACCTGACCGTTATCTTTTCCATCATTGTCGAAGTTTTCTTCCAGTTCTAACCTTCCCTTCTCGTCGTTAGCAATCCATTTTCCGACCTTTGTGTCTTTATTGTATTTTCCCTGAACCAAAATACCACCGTTTTGTGAATACTCGGTATATGTTCCATTCTTCGTACCGTAGCTATCGGTGCCATAAACTTCATGGACATGTTTTTTCTCCCAATCATAGTATGTGGTAAGTGTTTTTTGCGCAAATGTTGCGACCCAGGGCAACAAGCAAAAGAGTAATGTCAGTCTTTTCATGGCTCTATTTTTTTATGATTATTTATAGGCGAATATAGCTGATTTATAGCACATGTGCTATTTTAAATATCTCTCATTATGCCTCTTTTTGTGCCATGAAACGGAAGCCTACAAAGAAAAAGAGGGTGAGAAAGCAACTGTTCGACCAGGCCGGGTTGGATGCGTTTGCACTGCACCTGAAGAAGGTAAGGGAAGAGAGGGGCTTCACCCAGGCATCTCTTTCGTATGAAGCCGATATTTCTACCAGCCAGATTGGACGTATCGAGACCGCAGCCATCAATCCAACACTGAGCACGATATTTCAGATAGCACGCGCAATGGATATTCCGGCATCCAGGCTATTTGAGTTTAAACTTCCGCCTGGGCCGAAACGAAAACAATAGGCTTACTTTCCGTTCTTTAGTATAATGTCTAACTGCTTCCCTGTAGGGAGTATGGCCTTGTATAAGTCTATCAGGTTCGAGAGGCTGTCGGGCAGCTTTACATCTCGCTCGTCGAGCCCGCCTTCTACTATTGCCTGTATGCACGTCGGTATATCTTTCAGCAGCCGTTTATAGATTTGTTCGGGCTCAGGTGTTTCAATCTCAATTACGAGTTTATTCTTTTCAATCTTTATCATTGGTATATGCTTTGCGTGTTGTTGTTTGCTCTGAGCGCTTCTATCCTGTTATGTATTATGTAACAAGTCTCGAAATCTTGTTCGGCTTCTAAGATTTTCAATAGCCAACCTAATACCCTTATTTCCTGCTTAGCTGGTACATCGGGCCATGAGTGTATTTCTTCCAACGTGAATTTGCGGTGTATGTTCATGTTATTTTATTGCACGCGAAACTGCTCGATGGGCGTGAATGGAAAAAATAGGAGCATAGAAATAATGTAACTCCGTATCTTTATACTATGAAAGAGATAGATATAACCATCGCCGCAATCAAACATATTAAAAGACTGCGTTACTACGATTCAGAGCGTGCCTTTGTTACTGAACTTTACAGGCACTTACATGAGGCCAACTTGCTAAGCCTGTTTCCTGAACAAACACTTATAGAAACAGAAGTACAGAAGAGTGAGAAGAAACATTTTGGACTGACACAACGCCCTGATATGGTTGTTCATATTCCGATAGAGGAAGGAGTAACGCAACACGCCTATGAAGGTAATTTTATTGCGTATGCCTTCAAAGTGGAGGCGAATGAGGCTAAGGCGCAGGAGGATTTTGCTAAGTTCGACGAGATGTTTAACAAATTGCGGTACCCCTTAGGTATCTTCATAAATATCGGTGGCTATCCTGATTCATTGTTACATCATTACCGTGGCAACTACCGAGATAGAATTCACGAGTTGAGCATTAGGTTTATTGGCAACAAAGTTGATGTGCAACATTCTTATTTTGAGAATGGAGTTATTCATCACGAATAAGAAATACAATGGAGTACAAAGACAAAAATCAGAAAGACTGGGAAAAATTTCTTGACACTGATAAGGTAAAAAGCAATCTTGTCCGGGCATCATTATACTTGCTCTCATACGAGATGCTTAAGAATACCATTGTAGATAATATAAAAGAATTCTACTGGACGGGATTTATGGATGGCAAGGACATCTACTCAGAGGATTATAATAAGAAAGTAGTACAGAGGCCCGTTAATAATGGGAAGCCTCATATTTTCCTGTCTTCACTCCATTGGTTGGAAGAACACGACACTATAAGTAAAGAGGAAATGACAGAGATTGGACAGATACGTGAGTTCAGAGATACAGTAGCACATAAGATTGACAAGATAATTATGGATAGCGATTATGACTTGGACGAGGCTAAACAAAAGAGAATATTCGAGCTTATCCGAAAAATAGAAGTATGGTGGATTCAGGAAGTAGAGCTACCAACAGAACCTGACTTTGATGGGAGGGAAATTAAAGATGAGGAGATTATTGTAGGCAAGGAAATAATCTATACTCACATTAAGAATGTCACGGACGACCTGCTAAAGAAGCCTACGAAGGAGTAGCGCTCAAGTCAACATCCTCGATAATACCAAGTTTCCTTAGTATGACCTCGGTACTAATGGAATGTCTTTCAGCATCACGCGTGATTATCCCCTGATACATGCTACCGAAGTATGCCATGCCGATAATCTCTATCAGTTCTTTTGATTGCCTGATAAGCTCATGAAACTTATCCCACGTGAGCGCCGGCTTACCCTCGAAAATATCATTGTGTGCAATAATCTTATTTCTGTATTGCTTCAAGTTCTTACTTTCCTTACAAAGAGGCTCATAGTGATTCGCTATCGCTATAGGAAATTTTGAACAAACCCTATCGGAAGCAGCATCACAACATGACCGCGGTAACTTATACTGCACCAGCAGACTCAATGTTTGTGTATCCTCCTCGACACTCGGCAGGCTCAGTGCTAACTCTTTCAGCATCTTGAGCAAATATGGTATTGACCTTGTTTTATTGCCCGAGAGACCGTCATATACTCTTGCCAGCGCAAGGATACCAGCATCCTGTGATATACGTTGTATAGTAGAGAAGAAACTCTTTGTGGCTTCATCTGCATTGTTTAACGGAGTGGCGTTATCACAAAGTATCTTGTACATGTTATGATACCGCTCTGCATTAAACACATCTGTGATAAGACCGTTCTTAAGAATGTCTTCTATTATTCCTAATGCCTCTTCTGTGCTGATGTTATTGGGGGTTTCCATTTATTTTCAACTCGTTAAGTATTCCTTTTAAATCTACGTACTGGTCTATTCCTTCGGCATCATTGAATACTTCGACCTTCTCAACACGATTAGCAGCCGAGAAGTACCATACCTCAACATAGAGTTTGTGTAACACGTATAGCATCCGTTTGTACCCGTAATAATCTCTGTAACCGACGTACTCACCCTCTTCCCAAACAAGATTAGCTCTGCTTTTCAGAGAATACGTCATAAATCTCTCGGCGTTCATTCTCTTACGATATACAATGTTTGAACAGGCTCATTTGATTGAGGAATAGCTTCGTAACAACCGTTACAGATATAGTATTTTCCGTGTATTACATCGGACTTTATTTCACGGGCGCTATTAGCAGCAAAATGGCCGCCGCAAGAACAACAATGTATGATGAGCTTATCCATAATGTAAATATACACGTAGAATTATTACCGTTGAATGTAATTACAATGACTATTCCTCGAAATCAATTTTAGTTTGCGTTACGGTAATTACATTGCCCTGTTGGGCGGGTTGATGCTCAGCGCTTGTTTTATGAAACCTTGTGTTATTATAAATAATGCCTGTGTTGGGCGGTAGTTTGGTTATCACTGGAATGCGTACCGGCGCAACGGACAAATACTCAACGGCATAGCAGAGCCAGATTTCTCCACTCAAGGAATTCATGTGGGCGACTTCCCCTTGCAACCCATTTAAACACATATTTATCACGCACATCTTTGTGCACCTGGAATCAATATCAGCGCCGGTAAAGTAGTTGTCCCTCGAAACTTTGGCTGCTGCAAGTAGCATACGACCGGAACCGCACGCTGGGTCGTGTATCGTTTTGCCAGTGGTGTTCTTCTCCATAGTTATCTGGGCCATAAAGTCACTCACCACTTGTGGTGTGAAGAACTGCCCGTGCTTCCCTCTGCTCAGATGTATTTGGTAGAACTCACCCAGGCAATCCACCAAGCCCGCACCGCCATTATCCATGATGATTAACATCTCGGCCATTAGTTCGCAGAACATATCTATTTCGTCACGCTTGTAACGCTTGACTATGGCAAGGTATTCTTCTTCGTAATTGCCTCCGCTCAGCGCGCAAATAACCATATCTAAATAATCTGTGAACACTGTCTCTTCCGATTTGTTGTGCGCTATCCTGTTGAATGCTGCGGTAAACTTCTTGATGTCTGTCATTGGTTTCTTCTCTATGCAGGTGTCGTTGACACTCTAACCCCGCGAAGTAGCAGGGTTCCCACGACAGGAAAAAACTTAACATATAATCTTTTTCAAAAGTTTTACTCCCCATATTTGGTTCATTGAAGGCCTTAACTTAGTTTCGACAATCACCTTATGGGGGACTTAATATGAGGGTAGAACCGAAACGAGGACAAAGAGTATTCATCAGTGGCTCACAGCAAGTTTATAAATTCATTTGGAAACTTATTGCGGCCATGCAGCCCTTCGACCAAGAAAAGGAGCACTTGTTTGTAATAGGTGTGAGCAGGAACTACCTTGTGAAGTATGTTGACCATGTATCAATGGGTTCCATGCACGGAACTATTGCAGCCCCGAGAGAGATATTCCGCAATGCCATTCACCTGGGCGCGTCGGCAATTTTCCTGGTACATAATCACCCGTCCGGTTCTGTAGCGCCGAGTAAGGAGGATATTGCTATGACCAAGCGCATAATGGAGGCCGGTAAACTTCTGAATATCGAGGTTGTTGACCACCTAATAGTGGTTGAGAATGGGTACTATAGTTTTGCGGATGAAGGGGAGTTGTAAGTAATGATGTCCGCTTTAAACGAACCACATAAGTCCGTATCTTTATCGCATGAAATCAGAAGATGAAATAATTGATGAACTATTAGGCCAGCTTGACTCTTCCATTTATCTTAAATATGACGATGTTAAGAACAGAGGGGCGGAGTACGCTAAAGCCATCAGCAGGATGCGTAGCTTAGATTTTATACAGATACAATCAATTGGACATTATGGTGGGCACAAGTATATTTCTCTTACATCAAAGGGGTCTTCAGTTGTGCACGGTGGCGGGTGCCGAAAATATCTTACCGACGCACAAGAGAAAGAGCAGCGTGAGAAGGAAATCTATGAGTATACCAAGAATACGTTTGGGTTGACGAAGAGAAATACCAATTGGGTTATAATTGGTGCAATCGCATCTATTATAGCCGCAATCGCTGCCATCGTCTCCATTATAAAGTAATAATACTTTACCTTACTCCAAAAAACTCATACTACATTTTACTTTTAAGGGTTTTTGTAACTGGTGCAAATAGACTTGCCCATTCTGCCTTCGTGTCGTCAATGTCTTTTATTAGCTGGTCTCTTATTTGTGTTAACAATTTATGTAATTCATCATCACTTAATGTTTTCCACCCTTCAAGAATTACGTCCTGAGTGGCAAGCATAGCCTCTAATGATTTAATTGCCTTTTCTGTAACCTCCTTCGCTGGAGGATTTTTAGTCTCCACTCTATAAAACACCAGGAAGCCAGATTTTGTAAGTTGCACGTTTACAATCTCACGTCCCTGCATCATTGTCATATAATTGAGTTGATTGCTGATTTCAGGAACCTGAGCTTCGGGTTGTGAACCTGAGTCTAATGGGATAAATTCATAGTCAATATGTTTCATTGAGTGCAATTTACTGCAAAAATAACAAAGCCCTATAATTGATATTACGTAATGCTATCGTAGCAGTAGCAACAGAATAAAAAGCCCCGCTATGCAGGGCTTTAGTTGGCTGGGGTCCGCCTGATTATTTGATTCCTTTGAAAAATTCTTCCATTGACATCTGATGCACGTCAAGTATCTTAAGCAGGCTTTCTATATTGAAGTAACAGCCCTTTTCCATACGCCAATACTGCTGACGTACCAGACCATTATCCCATGCAAAGTTCTCATAACTTGTAGCACCAGTCTCCTTACGCAGCTTCTTCAGCTTGGCCGCAATCTTCTTAATCCTTGGGTCAAGTGTCTTTTTCTTCGCCTTCTTCGTCCTGCCCATGCTATTTCTTTGAATGCGAAAGTCAACATATTGTCTATAATTTATTACCCATAGTTATTTACCTATTAATATAATGAAAATGAAACAACACATAACGCCAATAAAATTTTAATCGACTGTAATTCAGTGGCTTTTGTGTAGTGTGACTATGTCATAATATGTATGTAAGGTTTCTTTCCTATCATTGTGATAATTAATCCCTCGATACAGGCTTGGTGTTAATTGGATAGGGTACACAATACCATAATTTGAGCCTGTAATGAAAATCGAGGGAAGCTGGAAAATTTCTTTTTTGCTAAGTGTTATGTCCGTCTGCTTATATCTGTCAGGCGAGAGCAGGGCGTACATTCAGATTTTACTCTGTCATATCAGAAGTGCATTTCACATAGCCGCCAGTCCCCTTAATATCTTGCCTTTAGTTGAGCAAAAACCGTCCTTACATAGTATCAGTTCAAATCCTAAAACCATGTTCCCATGAAAAAATCTCTACTTATTTCATTGGCTATTCTATGCCATCACCTGTTGTTTGCACAAGCAACATTTACCTCCAATGTCTATACACAAGGCTTTGGAACAAGCCCTGTCAGCAGTTGGACGAATAACTCCACCTTCCCAGGATGGTATCTCTATCTTAATTCCGGCAGTTTTGAAGGAACAATAAATGTTACTACCGCAGCACCTTCTAATACAGGGGGCATTTATATGTACACCTGCAATGGTGGGACGGATATGAAATTGGGTATGCGTCCTTCCAATGCGGACGGCGATGGCCCATGTGCCGATGAAAGTTGTGGCAATGCAGTTGGCGTAGTTCTGAAAAATAATACCGGTTCCACCATATATAATGTGCAGGTAAGTTTCGAGTGGTTCCAGTTATCGCTTGCTCAAAACGGAAGCGTGGTGAATGAAGATTTTTTTGATTACCATACAAGCTCATCCAATATTACAAGTCTTACTTCAGGGACTTGGACGAATGTACGCAATGGAAATTTCACCGCCCTGCAAAGTTCATCTATAGCCAGCGACTATCAAATTCAGGGGTATCCTTGTACACAGGATAGTACCACTACCTTTTGTATTAATGTTACTATTCCGGCAAATCAATACATAGCATTCCGCTGGTGGGACCCAAACAATGATTACGATGACCCGCATTTGGCAATAGATAATGTATCGGTTACCGCATATAATTTAAACGCTTCCGCTTCTTCATCTACGATTTGTTCAGGCAGCAATACTACGCTCACCGCAAGCGGTGGAGCTTCTACTTACTCATGGTCACCCTCTACGGGGCTGAGCGCAACTACAGGTGCATCTGTAACTGCGAGTCCAACCTCAACAACAACCTACACAGTTACAGGTACAGTACCTGGAGGGTGTACCATGACCCAAACAGTAGTAGTTAATGTAAACTCATTACCTACGGTTTCCGTGTCACCTTCGTCGGCAGTTTTCTGTATCGGCGGCTCAACCTCTCTTACCGCAAGCGGAGCTAATACCTATACATGGTCGCCATCCACAGGATTAAATGTAACCACAGGTGCAACGGTTACTGCTAATCCTACTTCCACAACAACTTATACAGTATCAGGAACAAATACCTCAACAGGTTGTGTGGGAACAAAAACAGTTGTTATAACGGTAAACCCTCTGCCAACAATTTCAATTTCTCCTTCAGCACCGTCAATATGTATAGGTAGTTCCACTTCCCTTACAGCAAGCGGGGCAACTACTTATTCATGGTCGCCAAGTACAGGATTAAGTGCCACGACAGGCGCAACAGTAACCGCTAATCCAACCTCGACAAAGACATATACGGTAACGGGAACAAACTCTAACGGCTGCGTAAATACACAAACCGTTATTGTAACTGTAAACCCTCTGCCAACTCTAACGGTAACACCTTCGTCTGCTACATTCTGTGCGGGTGGCTCAACATCACTTACAGCAAGTGGAGCAACTACCTATACATGGTCGCCGTCCACAGGATTAAATGCTACGACAGGCGCAACGGTAAGCGCTAATCCAACCTCTACAAAGACATATACGGTAACGGGAACAAACTCTAACGGCTGCGTAAACACGCAAACGGTAGTAGTAACGGTAAACACATTGCCTACTATTTCCGTATCGCCTTCATCCGCTACATTCTGTGCGGGTGGCTCAACATCACTTACAGCAAGCGGAGCAACTACCTATACATGGTCGCCAACTACAGGATTGAGTGCAACCACAGGTGCAACGGTAACTGCTAATCCAAGTTCTACAAAAACATATACGGTAACAGGAACGAACTCCAATGGCTGTGTAAACACACAAACCGTTATTATAACTGTAAACTCACTGCCAACTTTAACGGTAACACCTTCGTCTGCTACATTCTGTATTGGTGGTTCAACTTCGCTTACGGCAAGCGGAGCGAGTACTTATACATGGTCGCCAAGCACAGGATTAAGTGTAACCACAGGAGCAACGGTAACCGCTAATCCAACATCTACAAAAACATATACGGTAACAGGAACAAATGCTAACGGCTGTATTAATACGCAAACCGTAATCGTGACGGTAAATCCGTTGCCAACCATTTCTGTTTCTCCTTCTTCTCCATCTATATGTATTGGTAGTTCCACTTCACTTACAGCAAGCGGGGCAACTACTTATACATGGTTGCCAAGTACAGGTTTGAGTGCGACTACAGGAGCAACGGTAACCGCTAATCCCAGCTCTACCAAAACATATACCGTTACAGGAACAAACTCTAATGGTTGTGTAAATACCCAAACCGTTGTGCTAACTGTAAACTCCCTGCCGGTAGTTTCGGTTACAGCTCTCCATGATACAATATGTGCAGGTTCATTGGATTCCTTAAAGGCAAGCGGAGCAAGCACCTATACATGGTCGCCAAGTACGGATTTAAGCGCAAGCACAGGTTCAAAGGTTGCAGCTATTGGTATGGACACAACTATTACTTATACTGTTACTGGAACAAATGCCAACGGTTGTACAAGTTCAGCATCACAAACTATATTGGTGCATTCGCTTCCTATTGTAAATGCCGATACGGACTTAGCACATTATATAACGGGAGGTTCATTTTCCGCTATAGGCGGTACTCCGCCCTATACTTATAATTGGTCGCCTTTACCTGCTAACCCGCTCTTACTACCTGATACGCTTACCACCTATACGCTTACGGTTACAGATGCGAATGGGTGCAGCACCAGCGATATAACAGCATTCTATCCAACACCAAATGTCGCTGGGCCGTGTGGTTCGCTATTTATTTCGGATTATGTGCAGGACACGGTGAACAATGATGATGCCATAGAAATATACAACCCGACTGCCGGCGCCATTAATTTGAGCGGCTATTACCTGATAACCGATTCACTATATGCTCCACCTATCCTGATTAAGTTAGGCGGAACTATTGCAGCGTATGGTACTTATGTAATTGCCAACAGTCATGCAGATACCTCCTTGACACACAAAGCCAATATGCTGACCGATACATTAAGCCTGAATGGTTCCGATTTGGTAGCATTGGCACATATAGTTCCACTTGGAACATACGTTCATTTCACTTTATTAGATAAAATTGGAGACCTTATCAATACGCCTACCGACAGTGGGTGGGCAGCAGGTACAGGCAGTACAAAAAATCACACCTTGGTACGGAAAATCACTATCGTTATGGGTAATACGAATTGGAGTACCTGCCAAAATGAATGGAATGTATATCCTCAGGGGACATTCAGTTACTTGAAGCATTTCAGGAATGTATGTACACCGGGCGACCCTCACCTGATAATTACTATGGGAACCCTTGCAACAAATTGTGGTGGTGCGCCCAGCACAGTCGATATTCCGATTTACATTCAGTCAGATTCAGATAAAATCTTTAATAATTGTGTGATTGACCTTTATTATCCGACAAGTGAGTTTTATCCTGATAATGTTTCTAACAGTGGCGTAACTGCTACTCAAGGGGTAGATTTTACTTACAAGCCGGGCGATAATGATTACAACATTAACATGACTAATCTTTCTGATAGTGTTGTTGAAATTAAATTCGGAGATTCTGCATCACAATCGCCGTATGGAACTGTGGTTGGTTCTTCTCAAAAGCTATTGATGACGGTGACTTTACAGATTCAAAATTGCAATACCAACCCTATTGATTTTACAAATACAGCGTCCACTTACCTATCGTCCTATTATGCGACGTATGACTCAACAGCTACTTCTATAAAAGAGATAGATTCAACTAAAATAAGTTATACAACCTGTTGTCCGCATGATTGCGACCCTTATCTATGCAATCCGCATGATTGTGACCCTTATCTCTGTAATCCGCATGATTGCGACCCATATAATTGTAACCCATACTGTTGCGAATATGATTCAAACGGAGTTTGTATACAAACTTGCTACAATACTTGCTATCATACATGTTATGACACATGTTATAACACTTGCTATGATACATGTTATCATACATGTTATGATACCACCTATCAATATCATAGGGATACTATATTTAATTATTCCTATACATATAATAATATTCAATATGCCAGTACAACTTATACGGGAGGTGGTGCATCCTCCTCTGTATGTTTACCACTCATGTCTAACTATACTAATCCGATAATGGCTGGAACAAATCAATTGAGTGACCCGTCCAATTCTTCTCTTATGACAATTGACGGAACGGATTTTGGAAGTACAAAAGGCACTATTCAGGTTCAGAATGCGGATGCAATCGGCTTAATAACGCTGGATAGTACAGATATTTTAAGATGGACAAGTAATCAAATACTTGTAAAAATGCCATCTGATTTATTGTTGGCAAAGGGTAAACCCGGAAGCGGTGATTTCTATGTTTCCAATGCTTGCGGAGAGACTGTATTTGATAACCTGCAAATAAATTATAACATATTGAGCGACGATACAGGTAGTGAGAAATTGAGACCGAATATAGTCATGCTCAATGATACCACGAGTTATATTTTCCGTTGTGATACCAGCGTATCTCATAATCCCAAAGCCTATGCCTGTGTTAAAAAGGCTATTCGTGAATGGAACTGCTACACAGGTGTTCATTGGAGAGTGGAAGCCGATAGTACTTTAGCTGCGAGTAAGAAGGATGGTATTTCTTGTATTTATTTTGCAGACCCAAGTATATACTCTGATTCAAGTGTGGTGATGGAAACAACATCGCAATATTTCACGACTTCTTGTTTTGACGGGACTGATTCAATAACATTTATCTCGGAAGCAGATATAAGCCTGAATAATAGTATTCCTTGGAACTATGATACAACCTTAACAGTAACAGCGGATAGCAATTACTTCTATGACGACATCTTACATGAGCTTGGTCACGCACATCAACTTGCTCACATTAACGACACGGCTTCACTTATGTATTGGAATACAGTACCGGGTCTGAGAGTTGGCATAACATCAGGTGGAGATTATCCTGGCCCCGCATCATTAACAGGTGGATTGGATGTAGTAAATACGAGTGCCGCCCGTTCTCCAAGCTCATTTGGATGCGGAAGTTATAGGATATTGGTTCCCGATACCAAAGTTTGTACAGACCCTACTGTAGGTGTGGCAACGATAACAGCAAATCCATATAATCTCACTATATTTCCGAATCCGATAAATGACGGAACATTAAATATTGCATATCGCTTAACGAATGATGCGGATGTGCAGCTTAGAATAGTGGATTGTATTGGCAGAGAAGTTCTCCTGATAACCGATACCCATCAAAACGTAGGAATATACGGCAAGCGAATTAACATTGATGCTTTAGCAGAGGGTATGTACTTCTTCGTAGCTACAATAAACGGAAAAGACCAAGTCATTAAATTTGTAAAACTATAAACTAACATTCTCATGAAAAATCTAAAAAGACATATCTCGATTGCGCTGCTAATAATGGCTTACTGTTCTGCTTTTTCACAAAAAAGTCAAGATACAGCCAAGTTGACGGCTGCACAGCAACATACTTTAGAGTTGCATAAAAGAGTATTGAATGGTTCTACATATATTTTTGAGGGCAAGGTAACCGAGCAAAAGACCTATCTCAATAAGAAGGGAGAGCAATGGACTTGTAGCACATTCAAAATTACAAAAGTGTTTAAGGGAAACCTTACACTCGGCAGCGTTAAGGTAGTGAACTTTCAAAGTACTGGCTCTCAAAAAGTGGAAGACGGAGGAGCGCAGCTTTATAAAAATGGCACTTACGTAATTGTTGCCAATGCAGCTGATTCATCCAAGCTGAACGCTCAAATGGCGGTAACTGATAATGCAGTCAGTCTATTTCCAAGAGGCGTCATTGAAATTACAAGCGATGTATATAAGAACAGCAAACTTTTTAAAGCTGCCGGAGCAGAATGGGTAGGTGGGTATAGAAACCCAGGAACAGTGTATAAATCGGTGAATGATTTTTACAGCTTTCTTCAGGAAAATGGAATAACAGTACAACTGCAAATATCAACAGCACCTGCTGACAGTACCAAACATTAATTAATAAATGTTTTATGAGAAAAAAACTTGTAATTACAATTGCATCTATCCTTGCAGGTCTCACTTGTTTTGCACAGGCAGATACGTTGAAAAAGAGAGAAGTTGGTTTAGTCTTTAGCAATCTAAACAGCTTTGGTCTTTGTTATAAATCGGGTAAAGGCAATACCTTATTTCGTATTACCGCCTTATCGCTGACAGGAACAAACAACAACGGTGATTATAGCAACTTCTCAACTAATGGAACGGCCAATTCAATTCCGGCAAATACGACCAATTCTTTTGGCGCAGGGCTGAACATAGGCTTTGAGACAAGAAAGCAAATCAACCCCAATTTTTATTTCTATTACGGGGCAGCCTTAATAAGTGCATACAGTCAAAGTCAAGCTACCGCAATAAATCCAACCACTTATAATATTGACTATTACAACAGCAGTAATGTATGGACAATCCAGTCATCCACAGTAAGTAATTCCTCCGTTTCCAAAACATGGAGTTTTAGTTCGGGCATTGGTATTATTGTCGGCGTAGCCTATAGGTTAGGCCAATCCTTTAGTATGGGTGCTGAGATAATTCCATCCGTTACATACAGCTATGTTTCAAACAGCCTTAACTCCGATACGTATGGTGTTAATTGGAAAGGCAATAGTTCGTCAGGCTATACAGCCGCTCCCTATGACAACAATCTAATTACTGAAAAAATGACGAAAGGAATTAGCTTTTCTGTTATAAATACAAGTGCTGCTATTACGTTGGCATATAGAATTAAATAAGAGGATAATATTAAATCTATTTGATTACTCATGTCTATTCCTGATAATTATTGGTTATCGTTTTAGTGAAGTTTTTATATTTGCCATGCTCTTCTCTGAGTGGTGGGAAGGGCACACGAGCCGGGGTGAAGGAGCTATCTTTTATGCCCGGCTCACTCTTTTATTCTTGAGCAAGAACATTCTTCTTTTACCGATAATTCTGTATCTTAGTCTTCTGTGATTCATTGACCTTAACAAATGACAGTTGCTACCGCAGGCATAAAAATTCTAAAGACAGAACTCGCTGATAAAGGGTGGCTGCATCTACCTGGCCAGACTGAATTTGAACTCAGCAACCTTGTCAATAATCTTGGTGATACCATTTTTACCACGGATGTTGTTGTGAAGCCGGAAAGCAAGTCAATGGTTACGTCGGCGCGCGGGCTTAATTTTCATTCTGACCATCCACAGGCAAAGTATATCGTCTGGTATTGCTACAAGCAGACCGATGGCGGTGGCAGTTCTATTCTTATGGATGTTGAGAAAGTCTTCGAACAACTATCGGATACCGACCAGGCCACATTGCATCATATCTATTTGAAGGAGCATAAAGTTTTTGCGGATGACAAGGATTACTATCCACTGGTGGAAAGTAAGGGCGGTAAGAGAAGGTTCTATTTCTCGTTTTGGCTGCTAAGGGAGAGTGACCGGCAAAACACTGCTCTACTGAATTTTCAGGAAGGACTGAACAAGACGGAACACATAGAGCTTACGCTTAAGGAGAATGATATTCTCATCGTGGACAACCACCGTTTCTTACACGGTAGGACCCCCATAACAGGCAGTCAGGATAGGCACCTGCGACGATATTGGATTTCAAACAATACATTTCATAAACAATCAAATTCAGTTCCAATGGCAACTACAACATTAACAGTTCCTGAACCAATTTCAAAGGACAGGATTTCTTTTCTCGTCGGCAAACGTATTGACATCGATATTGCTTCTATCGACCTTGAGATGGTGAAAATGAAGCTATCCGAACCAAAAGAAGGCATCGGCTGGACGAGAGACCAGGTTGAAGAAGCAGAGATAGAGTACAAGCGCTACTTGCATCTGACACGCCATTACCCATACCCGACATATAGTATCGTACCGAACAAGATTATGGATACGATATGGCACTACCACATTCTCGATACTAAGGCCTACCACATAGACTGCGACAAAGTTTTCGGGCATTACGTGCACCACTATCCGTATTTCGGTCTACGGGGAGAGGCAGATGCGAAAGACCTGCACGACGCATTTCTCAAAACGAAAGAATATTACTTGCAAAGTTTTGGTGAAGACCTGGCGAGAAACAAGGAAGCAGACTGCTGGCACGACTGCGAGGATAGGTGTTGGCACGAGTGTGATAATAGGCAGTGATAATGCACGATATTTTATAACGATAATTGTACTCTGATAGCATGGAAGATTATTCAGACTTAAATTCTAAACCTGGACAAGCCTCATTTTTACCTCAGTATTTTCACTCTCCTTGCATGTACGAGCGATTTTTAAATGCGACAAATAATGATGTGGGGGAAATTGAAAGGGCTATCAATAGTAGTGGGATAAAATTAGTTGATTTGGACGAGCAGTATTCTGATAACCTTAATTACTTTATCAGTAACAAACAGCAGTTAGAGGACGAGTTTTACTCTGAACTTTCAACGAGGATTGGAGACAAGAAAACTAATGAGTTTTGTACAATTATTAGAGAATCATGGTTTGATGGTAGAACAGAGAGAGAAAGTAAACCCGTGAAAGAACTTTTTGCAAGTATTAAGAATTATCTATTGGAGTATGGATTAGTTACGAAGACTGATGACATTCGTGTAATAAATGATATTGATGATAAAATTAAGCCCAGCTTTGACGATGATGAGATTGAAACCATTATTGAGCTTAATCGACAAATGTTAGATGGACACATTGGTCGCTGGCTAAAGGGGCATCCCAACGATTTAGAAATGGGCACTGGAGATATTTATTGCAGGAGAGGGATTTTTGAAGAAAAAGAATTTGAAGAAGGAATCGAATATTGGGAATGGAATTACATTAACTCATATTCATTGGCATTCACTGTTACCGAAAAGTTTTCTCAAATGGCTAACAAAGGAAGAGTACAGCCTGCTATCATAAATACTAACATTGCGAATATTCGTGAAAGGGTTTTGTTCTTTTCACCTTTTATTAAAGGTATGCCTCCTCAACAGTTTGAGTTGGGCGTAATTCCTCATTGGGTGACTATGAAAATATCAAAACAGGGAAATCATGGAGGCATTAATGAGTATATTGTCGATTGGTAGAGGGCAAACAGAGTAATTTAGTTAAACGCACTGGCATAGGAACGCATACGGAAGACTTTGCACGTCTGGTAGTAGATTTCGCCACATTGGCAACAATGGCTCTCCGTATGCGTTCCAAATATCGAAAGGAGAAGAGTTTTAGCGAGCGTAAGGAAGGCAGTTGGCGGGATAGAGGCCATAAAATGGTGGAGGGAATAAAATCAGGCGACTCTATTCCCTCACGATAGTTGCCCATCACTTAGAGCAACTTTGCCGGGCTTTAAGATGCTCAATTCGCCGGCCCGGATATTGCAAATATAATTTCTTAATCATACCGTGATGCGACATAAATAATATTCTCTTCATTGTCTATAAGAAATTCTTTGTTATCATTGCCGCAGTTAATTCCTCGACTACAGGCTTGGTGTTAATTAAATGGTAGTGCTCTGCCATAAACCGGGCCTGAAAATGAATAAAATAATGATTTAAAGAAACTATGATGGTTTAGTGTAACACTATGAAGTTATATGAATAAACACTGGATTAACTACAAAATGAAAAAGAAAGTAACCCATGCTCTAATGCTTGTAGTAGCTTGCAGTTCTTTAGGGCAAGCGCAAAGCAGTTCTCAATTGCAAGTGGGATTCCATTATGAGATTGATAATAGGTTTCCTATATTTTATCGAGATTCCCACATAAGTATGAAAGAAGACAGCATATATTTTTCCCAACAGGGAAGGATTGTGCAATTGAATCTTTTTGTACAAAGTGATATAAATGGATTTAAGAATAACCGGATTCCAATTAAAGTACGGAATGGAAATAAGGATACTACTTTGATTTTTGATGTTAATGTACATAGTTGTAAGTATATCATAAAGAAGGAATCTTTCCAAAACACTTATGGGCTAAACCGGGACACAATAAAAATTAACACTCAAAATCGCACAATAGAGATGTTTGTAAGAGCAAATACTTTACATTCTTACACAAAGAACTTCATCTATGGTACCGATACGATATTTATAATCGTACAGCATGACCTGCAAATAAAAACCATACCCTACCGGAAGTCCACAAGAGAAAGAGATGCCACAAACCGGAATCGAAAATTAATTGATTCTACCTTTTATTGTTTTAATGGAGAAACCGATGAAAAGAACCTCAAAAAAGAAGAGGAGCCACAGGGTATTAACAATGATGATTTATTCCATCGTAGTCATTTACAAGCACTAATTACTCAAGATAGCGCTAAAGGTATTTTGCATCTGTTTTTTAAGACATACTCCAATATGGGAGATGATGGAAATGAGTCAGTTATTAATCCTTTAGACTCTGTTGGAGATTTTTACATTAAAATCGGGCAGCCAAGGCAAAGAATACAAGACCCTACCTATTTTGTTTCAATACCATATCACGCATTGGACATTGGTGTCATCACAGTGCCTTTGAAATTAGTATATGCCCCTTCAGTTAGTGGTTATGGGAATGTGATTACAAATTTGAATGCCGGATTATATTTGGGTTATGAATACGGAAGGACGAGATTCTTTTTAAATCCGGCCAAAACTCATACTGCAATATCATTTATTGGAGGTGGATTTGTAAGTACAACAGCAATCTCTTTAAATTCAAGTACGTCAAGAATAGATACAATGAGAAGCGGTGGTGCTACTGGGACAAGAACTGCAAATGGTGTAACGGGGCCAATAACTGCAAATGCTTTAGGAATATCTTATGGCCTTGCTGCTCAATTAGGTGTTAAGAATTTTAATTTTGCCATATTGTATGGCTGGGACGTACTAATACCAACAGGATGGAATTATGAGTGGGTATATGATGGTAAGCCTTGGATTGGTTTTGGAATAAGTTATAATATTGGAATTTTTAACAACGGTGCTACTCCTAACCGATGAGATTAAAGAAATAACGCAACAACCTAATAATCTTCAATAATGTTTTTTACTGTCAAGCCATATCGTAGTTCTCCTCCTGCAAGAGCTCGCTCGCAGGCATTTTTGCGCCAGGATAGCTGGAATGATTATTCTTACTACACATTATTCTATCTGGCTTACGTGGATGATGAAGGTCTGGTACATGATATTGGTGGAGTGAAAATTGCATACTTTGGACAAGGTACGTCTTGGGAGGCTAAGCAACCAGTTGACAACGCAGAGTTTGATGTGTTGGAAGATGGTTTCTTTTCCTTAGGCCAAGACGACAACTACTATGACCGCCTCAATCAATTGGGGCATGAGGTCAGGGAAAAAATTTTAAATGGGCTTAGAGATATAGCAAATGATGAGGCATTGTATGAGAGAGCTATAACAGAGGAGGTTACAAAAGTATCCTTGCTTAGGGGCGTAAGCCAAACTTCTGTTACCGGACAGTTCAGACGGATGACAAGAGGAGGGGCTCGACTCTCAGAATATAAGTTCAATTTCACCCCTCCAGTTGAATCGGAAACAGCGCCGACATCAATATCATTTCATGTTCTACCCGAATCAGCGCCTCCAACTAATATCCACGTGTTGATAGGACGGAATGGTGTCGGGAAAACCCATCTGCTTAACAACATGGTGAAAACCTTAGTGAAACCTGAAGAGGGACCCGCTTATGGTGCTTTCACGGCTGAAGACATTCCTGAGACCGAAAGAATTTTTGCCAACCTCATCTCGGTTAGTTTTAGTGCCTTTGATAAATCGGAGCCACTCAAAGAAAACATAGATAGAACCGTAGGCATACATTACTCATACATCGGCTTAAGAAAACCAAGAGGCGAACGGGGGGAGATTTTTCCGCCCAAAAGCATCAATGACCTTAAAGAGGAATTCGTTGCAAGTATGGAAATGTGCAGGAAGGGCTCAAAATCTGACCTCTGGAAAATGGCCATAGAATTATTAGAGACCGACCCAAACTTTAAGGAAGCTGAGATTCCTGTAATAATGAATATTGCTGACGACGGAGCTTTTAAATTGAAGAGTTCAGAATTATACGATAATCTAAGCTCCGGGCATAAAATTGTTCTCCTAACTATTACAAGGTTGGTTGAAACAATGGAAGAGAAGAGCTTAGTTCTTATGGATGAGCCGGAAACCCATTTACACCCCCCTTTACTATCTGCCTTTGTAAGAGCGCTTTCACAATTGTTAATAGAAAAGAACGGAGTGGCTATTATCGTAACCCATTCCCCTGTCGTCCTTCAGGAGGTACCTAAGAGTTGTGTATATAACATTCGCAGAAATGCAAATGGTCTAATCCCCGAAAGGTTTGACGCAGAAACATTTGGCGAAAATGTGGGGCTGCTTACAAGAGAAGTTTTCGGCCTTGAGGTGGCGGAGTCGGGATTTCATAAGACCCTGATAAATGCCATTGACGCAGGTCGTAGTTATGACGAAATGCTCCTTTTGTATAAAGGTCAGCTTGGAATGGAAGCCAGGTCAATAATCAGAGCACATGTTGCCACAAACAATCCAGGAGCGCACAAAAACACATGAGAAAGATAGCCAGGCCAGAACTTGTGGCGCGTGATGTTTTCGTCACTTGTATTAGTAACATAGCTGATAACGACCTACAAAACAGATTGAGGGCATGTGAAGAATTAGTTGTAACAGCTTCTACAGAATTCGGTACAAAAGTGTTGCCTCCAACGCTACATACCATAAATCGTGAAACTGTAATCAATGGAAATGTATCTTATCAGGAACTAAATAAAGTCTATACTCAATGGATGGTACCGAAGACAAGTCCTGGGAGAGCCATTTATGAAGAACTAAGAGATGTAACTAAACTTGCCAAATGTCCACTTTGTTCCCAAAGAAAGGTCTCAACACTTGACCATCACTTGTCAAAGACCGAATACCCAATACTGTCGGTAACACCACTAAATCTTGTACCATCCTGCACTGATTGCAACAAGGCAAAGCTGGCTAAGTACCCCAAATGTGCGGAAGAGGAGACACTCCATCCATACTTTGACGACATAGAAAATATTAAATGGTTAGAAGCAGAAGTAATTCAGACTTCTCCTCCAGCGGTCAGATACTTCGTTAGTAAGGCCCCGGAAATTGAGGTAGTATTGCAAAAGCGCATTGAGAATCACTTCTTAGTTCTGTCGCTTGCTGACTTGTACTCATGGGAAGCCGGTGAAGAAATGTCCGAAATTAGACATCAGCTATCAAGCCTCTACAAAGCTGGTGGAGTAAAGGATGTCCGTGCTCATCTCTTGGAAGAAGAAGAGACCCGAAGCAAGGTAAACCTTAATTCTTGGAAGGCCGTTATGTATAGAACCCTTGCCAATGATGAATGGTATTGCGAGAAGGGATGGGAATAAAAGATAGGTGTGCAATTTTTATGTGCGATTTTGTCTCCATTTGCACGGTTTTGCATAATTTTGTCTCGGTTTGCATGGTTTTGGAGCCTGAACGTAGTGCTTAAAATCCTGTAATCATTGCGATTGTACGGGTTCAAGTCCCGTCTCGGGTACACTCAACATCAGTCGATTACAAGCAGGTGGCACCCTCCCGGAAAACGGAGGTGTGCAATATTTCTCTTAATTGCATGATGAATATTTACCTCATATCCATTCCAAAATTCCAAAATAAATAATGTTCCCCATCTTTCTACCCATCTAAAAACAATTAACGAATCTGCTTTTGTTTATTTTTGGAATAAGAAATTAATCTCAACCACCTTTTTATACCAAGCAATAGAATATGAAAACCACTCTTTTTCTCATTTTAACCTTTCATTTTATTTATTTACCTGTAATGGCACAAGGCGGGTTTACTGATAAAACGGAAGCCAAAAACGTAAAGCACGATACTATAAAAGAAGGTAAATGGCTTGAATACAGAGATAGTTTGTTTAAACCTACGACCGGTGTAAACGCCCCATACTATATACTGATAGAATACCAGGATGGTAAGCCTCAGGGTGTATCGCATGAGTATTATAAAGATGGAAAATTTTATGCTGAAATTCCTTATGCCAATGGCAAAAGGAATGGATTGGTAAAGTCGTATTATGAAAGCGGGAAACTGAAATTTGAAAACCCTTACACCGACAACAAAACAAACGGGCTTAAAAAAGCGTATTATGAAAATGGTAATGTAAAGTACGAAGTAACTTTTACCGATGGAAAGAGAGAAGGTATAGAAAGGGATTATTATGAAAGCGGAAAACCTAAAGGAGAATTCCCTTATGCTAATGATAGTTTAAATGGCAGCATTAAACGATACTATGAAAATGGAACAATACAGCAAGAAGCTATATATGTTAATGGTAAAAGAAACGGAATAGAGAAGGATTATTATGATAACGGCGTGTTAAAGGGCGAATATTTTTATGTAAACGGTAAAACTAATGGCACTAATAAACAATACTATGAAACAGGAAAACTAAAATATGAAACTCCCTGCACGGATGGTAAAAAGAATGGGCTGGAAAAGGATTACTATGCTAACGGTGGAGTAAAGGGCGAGTATACTTACGCAAATGGTAAAATAACTGGCACAAGTAAAGAATATTATGATAATGGAAAACTAAAATATGAGACCCCATTCACAGATGGCAAAAGGAATGGACTAGTGAAGGGCTATTATGAGACTGGAAACCTTAAAGGTGAATACCCGTATGTGGATAGTTTAGAAGTTGGCTTGGAGAAGGACTATTATGAAAGTGGAAAATTAAATTGGGAGATTCCTTTTACTGCCGGTAAGAAAAATGGAGTACAGAAAAGTTATTATGAGGATGGCACGCTTAAAGGTGAATACCCTTATGTGAATGGAGTTGAAAACGGTGTAGAAAAGTTTTATAGCAGTAAAGGTAAGTTGCTTAGTGAAACCCCTTATACTGATGGCAAGGCTGGTACCATAACACACTATGACAAATAGCGAAAAGAATGTTTTTATTTTTTCTTTTTTGTAGTTGTAGGTTCTATAGCTTCATTTAATGCGTCTATATCCCTGTCTTTTAATGATTCCCATGCTTCATGATGACTTACATATATAATATGCTTAGATAGGGGGTCAGCAATCGACATATCGCCACCATATCCTTCTATTACAAAACAATAATCTTTGGCATGAGGTGAATTAATAAGCTTAGCAATGTCAGTATCAGCCATTATTTTGTATTGGTACTTATATGTTGCAAGTACATTCTCGGGCAGACCTACTTTAACATTTAATTGTGGTACTAATAGAGTACGCCCCTTTAATATTTGCGGATCTTGACTGAAAAGGTCTTTCATTTCCTCCTGGGGATCATGAAAGGCATTACGGGTGGCCATATTAATGCTTACTTTATTTTTGGTTAATATGTTAATATCATCCACAATGTTTTGCATAACATACTTCAGCCCCCAGAAAACTGTCTCCCTGTGTATAAAAGGGAAAGCAGCACAAATAATTAAATTTTGGTCAAAGTCTGGATTCAGATTAAAACCACCCCTGCACACATATATAGCTGTGCATATATAGTCAGTTTTATTTTTTTCTTCAAGGCGGTCCGACATCGTATTGGCATAATCACTCGATATATAGCTATTTAACGGGGATTGAATAATATAATTTTGGGTTTTCATCCCCATTGGTACTATAAAGTATTTGGTTTTATCTTTAAAGGCATTTTTTATTTCTTGCTGTGTAAGAGATTCAACATCAGTAAAAGCCCAATACTTCTTTGTAGCAACTAAAAGACTATCATCAAACACTTTATCACCAGTAGGAATTACATAAAGTGTTGACGAAAGCAGTCCTTGTATCATTTTTGAGTCATAAGAGTACCGTACGTTTTGTGCTCCGGCAATTCCGCAAAAAATTGTAAGGCAAAGAAGAAGTTTGTTTTTCATCGAATGGTATTATAATATGTAAATGTAATATATTATCATTATGGCTTTAAAAAACGGATGGATTTGCCTTTACACTCTTTTGCATCGAAATGCTTATTTATAATGGCATGTAAGTAGTGCTTGATTTTTTTATTCATTGTAGATATACGGATTCAAGTCCCGTCTCAGGTACACTAATATACAAACTCTCATTTTTGAAACGGTTATCTTTTTTTCTCAATCGCAAAACCCTTGTTATTCCTAACAAAAAACTCTGTTAAGTATATAAACTATGTTCAATTATTGTAGGGGGATAATATCCTTATTAAGGATTTTATGTGTCTCTTACTATCCAGAGTATGGGTTTTCTCAAATTTTCAATATATATGTGGTAGATTTTGTCAAATAAACGTGGCTTAGAATTAGTATATTTGATAATCAATCTCAATCCTTAAAAAAATGAAAGCGGTTATATTATTATTAACGGTGGGAATAATATTATCCGTTACAAGTTGCTCTAAGGATACATCTACATCAGGGAATGCGAATCTTAATACCTATACATATAATGTTAACCCTAATGGCTGGTCAGTAGAAGCAGGAGTTCAAAATAGTTTTTATACAACTATTAATGGGACTGCAACAAATACTAATGATGTTGTTATCGTGTATATTAAACTTCCCCAAGATCCATCTGGGTCTTGGAGAGCTTTACCAACATCTAACGTTATAAAAATTGGAGATATGATGTCTTATGTATTTGATTATGGAGGTGTTTTAATAAATTACTATGATTCAACTGCCATAACGCAATCAGTTGTTTTTGAAGTTGCGGTTATTTCCCCTGCAATTATTAGGCAGAATCCAAATACTAATTGGAATGATTACAGCAAAGTAAAGGCAATAATAAGCAATCAAAATATAAACAAAAATTAACGGTATTTTACACAGGCTACCAAAACTAAGCTGTAAACTTCTGAAATTAAAGTTAAGGTAAACTTGGCTTATTAAAAATGAAGGTGAAGGGATATTCTCAAGTTGTTGAAAACAACCATACATTTCCCTTTTTAAACCGAAACACTGGATTTAACTTTGCATTATTAGTGCTTACTTATGTTAGGAATAAGGAGTATTGGTAAGGAATATTAGTTCATTGAAATGTTGGGGATACTTGAAGTATGAGAGGCAAGCAAATGCAAAGAGGGGGTGGGTTACAGAATGGTGAAATTTTCGGTGATGTTGTAATTGAAAACCAATATGTTGACGGGTAACAAATTGAAAAAGTGTAACCCGTGATTTTACATTGAGTCGGTTTACAAAATGACGATTTTTCTTCAGGTTTGTTTATTGATTGTCAGTATGTTGACGGTTTACAAATTGAAAAAGTGTAAACCACCTCTTTCCTTTTTACCGTTTTCAGTTACAAGTTTATGTTCTGTTTTATGCTGCTTGCAGAAATTCCGTAATAAAAAAATATATGGTGATTACCTTTCGGAAAAATTAAAAATTACCCTCATGTATCTTATTTGAAAAATAACAAGTATATGAAATGCCGGAGAGTTATATTGTTAGCTCTACTTATTCTGAGTTCTTGCATGCTTCAAAAGGGAGGCAGAACTGAATCTGCTATTTCCAGGAAAATTGAAAATTTAAGGAACAGGGATATTGTGAATGCAAAAATAAACCCTTCAATCACCCTGGATACTATTTTAAAAGGCTGCCCGGAAGACACCACAAGATTCAGTTCCTCCGATTATGTTTCAATAACGGGCTTCTTGTTAGGAGTATACGAAGAAACAGATACTTTCAGAAAATTCAGGAGTAAGGATAGTATACCCAATAATATTCAATTATACATCGGGCAATCTGTTTCTGCATGGAAGTATTCTGTATTTGTGGCTGAATTAACAAAGAAATACATTCTGCTGCATCCTGCTTTTGATCCTGATGTTTTTATTGGTAAAAAAATTAACCTTACAGGTTATATGATGTATAACTCTGAAGCAAAACAACTAGCTCTTGACGCCGACAAAAAATCGCATAAGAGCGATCGTAAAACGGCCTGGGAAATATGCCCGGTAACAAGTATTAAGCTTGCAGAAATTAATTGAGGAATATCAGCAGAAGCAATATTTGGGGAGCATGGGCGCAAGATTTAAGGTCTTTTATTTATTGCAAACGTGCGGTTTAAGCCCTGTTTCTCTGCAAGAATATGGTAAATGGTGCATATCTCACAATTTATGTTAACTTTGTAGTGGGTTAGTATTCCTTGTCAACCGTGGCGACTACTCTGTTCGCCGGACCCTACGGAAATTATTAATTTTTTTATTCCATTCAAATGCTACGACACAAGGCAGATATTAAAACGTTTATATACATGGCAATAACTACGGCATTGCTTATCGTTCAATGGAATATTAAATCGTTGAACCCACTACTGTATGTGTGGTGTCTTTTTATGGCCGTTACAGTAGCAGTTATGGCTCATAACCATAACCACCTGCCAATATGGAAGAACAAAACATTAAATATGTTCACCGATTGGTGGCTCACTTGTTTTTATGGCTTCCCAGTTTGGGCATGGATACCAACACATAACAAAAACCATCACAAGCTAAATAATAAACCGGGCGACTACACAATCACTTACCGCGTAAGTGAGCGGAACAACCTGCTTACACTATTATCATACCCTTCAATAAGCGGATACTTTCAGCAAATTGTTCTTAAGGCATATCTTAAGGAGGTTAAAGGTGTATCGCGTAAGCAGTACTATTTATGTTTAACCCAAATTGTAGTATTGATACTATTTGTTGGCACTGCATTATTATTAAACTGGCAAAAAGCATTGTTATACATTATTATTCCTCAGCAAGTATCTACTTTCAGCGTGCTTATATTTAACTATGTTCAGCACGTTCATGCCGACGAAGAATCAGATATAGACCACTCAAGAAATTTTATGGGGATAATTAATTTTCTTCTTTTTAATAACGGGCTACATACTGCGCACCATAATAAAGCAGGGCTGCATTGGAGTAAAATACCTGCCGAACACAAAAAAATTGAACATCTTATTGACCCTAAATTAATTGAAAAACATGGGTTCTGGTGGTATATATTCAGGGTTTATTTCCTGGCATTATTCATTCCCCGTTACCGGACCAAAACAAAGCACGTACATAATTAGGCACGGGAAAGCTATAAAAAATGTAGGCCACTCCTTATTCTATAAAGCGGTTTTAAGTTGAGAAATTGTGGCGGGTGAATTACCCGCAAATATCTTAGAATCTATTATTACAACAGGTCTTTTCAGAAATGTATATTCGTTCAGAATATAGCTTTTCATTTCCTTATCGGTAAGCTTTTTGTCTTTTAATCCAAGTTCCCGATACTTAATTGCTTTTGTGCTGAACAAGGCCTCAGCAGGGCCGGCCAGTTCTACCATAGCATCTAATTGTGGCGGACTTATCTTTTCCGTCTTTATATCCTGTAGCAGGAACCCTTTTTCTTTTAACTGTAGCTCTTTAATGATTCGCTGGCATGTAGAACAACTTGAAAGATGATATACTTTTTTCACTTTTTTTATTCAAAAATATCTATTTCTTCGAGTATAGGTAAGTATAAATCTATCGACGGTTATGTATCACTCACCGAACTTTACCATAGAGCTAACTATTATTGGATGTATATCAAACTACTCCAACTTATATTTAATCCGTATAAAGTGCCTTGTGCCTGGTCTTGGTTTACACTAAAAGTTCATAGCTCTTTATTTTTTCAACCAAAAACATA
>Ga0210386_10000377_pt1 | contig 41618 bp, 40 predicted proteins | sample IncBWH32OmetaG_FD_160091 | JGI IMG/M metagenome (GOLD analysis project Ga0210386, IMG submission 160091) | Forest soil microbial communities from Barre Woods Harvard Forest LTER site, Petersham, Massachusetts, United States - Inc-BW-H-32-O ...
CGCTTCCCTTCATTTCCCATCAGATAGGAATTAAACAACATTTCCAAACCTCCTGTGGGAAGGCTTTGGCGGGTTTTCGGATCTTTTTCTTCCTGTACTGTATGTAAAACAGATCCCAAAAGAGAGCCATAAGGATAAGAGCGTTTATAATCAGAAAGAAAATAAAGGGCATTTTTGACTAATTTCTCTTGTTTGGCAAAAGAAATCCACCAAGAAGAAATTCGATCTTTTTCTTCCCGGCCCAACCAAGATTTTAGTTTGCGGCTCCGGCTTTTTTTTTCAAATTGCGCTTGAAAAGAGTGTTGTTCCTTCGGATCGATTTTTAATAAATCTAAGAGCGCTTCTGCCATTTTTGCTTTGCTAGATATTGCGATTGCATCGGGATCGATATACAAATGAAACTTCATAACATCCATGACAAAAGGCTGCTCTTCTTCAGGATGCCCTTTTTTAATAGATGTGTTGGAATAAAACGATCCTCTCATAAAAGGTTCGGTTACAATCGTTTCATGCTGGGACAAAGCTACCTGAACCCATTTTTCCCCGTCGACAATTTGGATCTGATAAAACCGGACAATCAATAAGCAAAAAAGACCAAAGAGAAAAACGGCAACGAACAAAAGACGTTTATGATCGGTAGATTTGACTGGCTGAAAAGGAAGTGGCGCCAACTCATTACCCCAGAGTTTTAAGGAGAGTAGTTGACAGCGATCTCATCAGAGACTGTCACAATTTCACGGAGCAACGGATGTTTCAAGTGGCTAAATTCAGGACGATGAGCCAATTCAATCAAATGAGAAGGGTTTTCAAACTGATCGATTTCATAGCGAAGCCGACGATTCTCTTCGCGAACCAACCGAATTTCCGCCTCGACTTTCGGCAACTGAATTTTAATTTGGGTCAACGCATTTTGTTTGTCAAAATAAGAGTAAAGACATAACCCAAACACCGTCAAACAAAATCCCAATTTCAGCAATATCCCTTGATACATCTTTTTCCAACATTAATAGATTTTTTCAGCTACCCTCAATTTTGCACTTCTAGAGCGAGGATTTGCCCCGATTTCCTCTGCCGTCGGGACTGCTGGTTTTTTGGTTAAAATTTTTAAACTTCCGCCCTCTTTCCGTTCTCTTTTCGCCGGGCGCCATTCATGTTTTTTAAAAGCCGTTTTTGCAATCCGATCCTCCAAACTATGAAAAGAGATCACTGCAATCCGCCCTCCTGGACTCACCTGTTCGATCGCGGCCTCGAGGCCGCGCTCCAACTCTCCCAACTCATCATTTACCGCTATACGGAGCGCCTGGAACACCCGCGTTGCCGGATGAATGGGACTGCGCCCAACAATCGGCTCCACAATCTTCACCAGTTCGGCAGTTGTCCGGATCTGCTTTTTTTTACGTATTGCTACAAGAGCTTTGGCAATCTGTCTCGATTTCCTCTCCTCGCCATACTCAAAAAGGATCCTCGCAATCTCCGCCTCCGGATATTGGTTCACAATGTTTTCAGCTGTAAGAGAGGTTTTGGGATCCATTCTCATATCGAGCGGCCCATCCCCCCGAAAACTAAACCCTCTTTCTTTTTCATCAAGCTGCATGGATGAAACACCTACATCGATCAAAAAGCCTTGGATCGAAGCGATTTTTCTCTCTTGTAAAATTTGTGGGAGCTCAGAATAGCGACTTTTCACAAATTCCACTTTTTCCCTCCACGGAGCCAAAGAGATCAATGCTTCCTCATGAGCTCTAGGATCGCGGTCGCAACCAATGTAGCGTTCGATTTCCGGATGCGTTGCAAGCAGCGCGCTGGCATGTCCGCCTGCTCCTAAAGTTCCATCAAAAAATACGTTTAAACTAATTCCATCAAATGCCTGAATGACCTCACTCAAAAGGACTGCTGTATGTAAAGTACTCATGATTTCAAAGCAGCCGTATCAAAATAGATCGGATTCACGGAAGCCGTAGGAGCTGCGGACACCGTTGGAGCGGGTCCTAGCGTTGGCGCTTCTTCATTAAGTAAAGCGAAAGCGGCCTCTGTCATCGCTGCCAAATCCTCTCCTTCCAACAATTTTCGTAAATTCTCGTCATATACTTCTTTCGGCCATAGTTCGATCTTATCTAAAACACCTGCTACCACAATGTCCTTCTTAATCCCAACAGCGCTTTTTAATGTCGCCGGCAAAGAAATTCTTCCTATTTTATCACATTCTGTAGGATGAAGAGTCGAAAAAAACAACGTGAAAAATTTTTGGTATTGAGCCATATGCTGCATTTTCTGAAATCGGGCAACAATCTTTTGAATGACACTTTTCCGATAGATAGCCAAACATCCGCCGAGGCCGAGGCCAATCACGAATTCACATTTTCCTTCCTCGACTAACCCATAGCGCATTTCTTGAGGCAGAACAAAACGTCCTTTCTCATCAAGTTTCGCTACTGAAGAACCGCTAAAAAAAAACCCGTCCACAGACTTTCCCACATTCTCCCACATGTTAGCCATCAAATCTAAAATCGCGCAATTCATTTTATGAGATTGATTTTAAAACATGCCATAACCCCCTTTTGCATCAAGAAGTTACATTCTGGAAAATTTTTGTGGGAAAATGTGGGAAACTTGTTCAAAACCCCCTTCATTCCCTGTTTTTTTAAAGAAGATTTTCTAATTATAAACTTCTTTTTATCAGCTATTTGCAAACATTTTTTTAGGACTTATCCACAACGCTTGACCGCCTGTTCATAATTACTTGCTCACAGCCTGCAAAAAAAGGGGAGATACCGAAAAAAACCCTTCTGATGCTAGAATAACGATTGAGTGGAGAACCTATACTATGAGTATTAAATCGCGTACGATCGATAATTTAGGAATTGAATCATCCGTCCGTTATGCCAAAGATATCGAACAGCTCGACGTACGGATGCTCGAAGAATCGAAATGGATTCCAGAAAAGACGACCGTTTCGGCGTTTAAGCCCTATGTTCCCAGCGAGTTTGCACACCTATTTTCTTTCCCACAAAAAGCTCTTTGGGCAGCTTTTTTTCCTCCTCCTGATTATTACGATCGAGTAGGTCGATTTTTTTCCTATCAGCTTATCCCTTCTTTAGGCTCTTATGAGAAACAAGAAGCCGACACAGACAAAATAGGCGGGCTGGAAGACGCTTTGAACAAACCCTTTTCTCGTAAAAAAAAGGGAGATCAAGAAGGGTCTGAAGGACAAGATCAAGAACAATCGGGAGAGCAAAATCCAGAAGAAGAAAGAGAAAGACAAGTCGTCATGTCTTTATTAGAAACCATTACAAGGCTAGATCGAGCCTTGGTGTTAATCAACTCCCGCCGCAATCAATTTCAAAGAGGATAAATACGTGAGCCAAATCAATTGGTTAGAAATTTTAGGATGGGGAAAAGAAGAACTTGAAGATTTGCGCTTTGTTGCTTATTCCTATATCCAGCAAGGGGTCTACGATGTCGCTCTCACCTTTTTTGAAGCTCTTACAGTGCTTTCCAGTCCCAATGCTTACGACCTTCAAACTATCGGTGCAATCCATCTGCAGATCGGCAACGGACTAAAAGCTCTAGATTATCTCGATCAAGCACTCAAATTAGAACCAAATCACGCCTTGACGCAGCTGAACCGTGCAAAGGCGCTTTTCATGCTCGGATACAAACGGCAAGGACTTGCTCAAGCTACAGAATTGCAGTTATCAAGCCAACCAGAAATTGCTACGCAAGCCGCAGCCTTGACCCTAGCTTATCAATAAGAAGACTTTTTTCATTTTGAACCATATTCAATACCCCTCTTTGATTTTTGTGCGATAAAAATACGTTTGCAAAACTATTTATTTTCTTATGGTTTTTTTAACAAAAAACAAACAAACAAATAACATTTTTTAACGCGTTTTTTAGGCTCTATTCTGTTCATATAAACTTAGTTACGTTCATAAACACACAAAAACAGAATGCCACAAAACCACAAAAATCCCCCTTCTGCCTGGACAAACCATAAAAAAAATCTCCATTCGTCATCGTCAATTTTGCTTGCAGATGGGCCTTTTAGACTGCTAAAGTATCGACATGCAACAATGTGAAACCAAAACTCCATGGACGCAATTCCTTGAATTCGTCCAAACTCGCTGCTCTACTGCGGAATTTGAAAATTGGCTTGCGCCTATTCGTTTTATCCAGGCAACTCCGGATGAAACTGTCTTAGAAGTCCCCAACATTTTTGTGCAAGAATACCTGCTAGATAATTTTAAAGAAGTGCTTCGCGATTTTCTGCCAAACCGCGATTCAGGAGAAGCTGCGCTCACTTTTGTGATCGCTTCCCACACAAAAAAAGAATCGGCGGCTCCAATAATCACATCGATTGAATCCGAAGCGCCCCCCTATGAAACCAAACTCAACCCACAGTACACATTTGAAAATTTTATCGAAGGGCCCTCGAATCAATTTGTGAAATCAGCAGCCGTAGGTGTTGCATCCCGTCCTGGAAAAACATACAACCCCCTCTTTATCCATGGAGGCGTAGGCTTAGGAAAAACGCATCTTCTGCATAGTATCGGCCACTACATCCACAAACACAATAAAAGAGTTAAAATACAGGCGATCACAACAGAGGCGTTTATTAATGATATCGTCGACAATCTTCGTAATAAATCAATCGATAAAATGAAACGGCATTACCGAACGCTTGATGTGTTTCTCGTCGATGATATCCAATTTTTGCAAAATCGTCTGAATTTTGAAGAAGAATTTTGCAATACGTTTGAAACCCTGATCAACCAAAACAAACAAATCGTCATCACAAGTGATAAACCGCCCTCTCAGCTCAAATTATCTGAAAGGGTGATCGCTCGAATGGAATGGGGTCTTGTCGCCCATATGGGTGTTCCCGATTTAGAAACGCGCGTTGCGATCATTAAACATAAATCAGAAGGCCGAGGATTAACTCTTTCCAACCAAATCGCTTTTTTCATTGCAGAGCATATTTATAACAACGTTCGGCAACTAGAAGGGGCTGTCAACCGTCTGTGCGCCCATTCGCGGCTGCTTGCCACTGAATTGAATCAGGACATCGTGGAACGGATATTAAATGAAATGTTCCAGTCAAATGCACCGCAAAAAAAAATCTCCGTTGAAAGTATTTTGAAAAGCGTAGCTGCTGTTTTTGAAGTGCGCATCAGCGAAATTAAGGGAGAATCCCGCTTAAAAGAAATTGCTCTTGCCCGTCAAGTAGCTATGTATTTAGCAAAAGAAATGATCGACGATTCCCTAATGAAAATTGCACTTTCTTTCGGAGGAAAAACACACTCCACATTGCTTCATGCATGGAAAAAAATTGCAGATCAAATCCAAATGAATGAAATGCTTTCTCGACAAGTGCAAATGGTGCGCCGCAACATAGAATCGTGAATTAAAATTAATTGTTTATTGTACATAAATTTGTTTAATAGACGAATTATTCCATCTATTTCATAATGAAGATCCTTTTTCAGGAGGTATTATGAAAAGGTATTTAATCACATCGATTTTCTCACTTGTAGCAGCAGGCTGCTTCGCAGTAGATGCAGCTTCTGTCACAGAAAAACTCACATCTACAAACATTCCAAATGAAAAAACGTTGAATGTTTTAGAAAACACATCTACGAGCAAAGATTTTTTCTATGTTCGTATGGATGTAGCGGATACACAAGCTCATGTAATTCCTCAATTGACGCAAAATTTTTTCATGCCAAAATTGGGATTGGGTTACAGAATGAATCAGGGCGTATCTGCAATCGATATTTCCACAAGCTACGGCTATTCGGAAAATAAAGATGAAGCATCTTACAGCTATTATGCAAACCTTCCCAAAGTAAGCTATTTGCGCTATGTTAGCCCACGCAGCAAATCAAGCATCTACTACGGCGCTGGCGCAGCAGTTGTTGCGATGAGAAGCACAGATGCGGCTGAGTTTGTTGGAATCGTTCCAAGCGCTTCTGTTGGTTTTGAAATGAATCGCGATGCCGCATGGCATAGCTTTGTGCAGCTCGACGTTAGTCAGCCTGCCATCGCCGCGATCCAAAAAGGAAAATTTCCAGGTCCTCTCGCTGAAATTGCAGTAGGCGCTGGCTTCTAATTTTTTTCTTCTTCAAGAGGCGAGAGAATTTTTCTCGCCTCTCTTTTACTTCGCCACACTCACGTACGGATGTTTCCCCTTTAACTGATCATAAATAGACATAGCTTCCACAACCATTGCCGCAGGATGCTGCAAATTAGAGGGCAAAATAATCGTGTTGCCTTCTTTTGCCAATTGTTCAAATGCTTTAATATATTTTTCTGCCAGTTGTATCGATGCTGCCTGCTCTCCACCTACCATACTCAAAGCTCTTGCAATTCTTTCAATGCTAATCGCAGAAGCTTCCGCCAATGCCAACATTGCCTCCGCCTCTCCCTTCGAGCGATTCACTTGATCGATTTTTGCTGCTTGCGATTCCAATACAACCCGCTCTTTCATCCCTTCTGCATTGTTAATTAACGCTTGCCGCTGTCCTTCTGATTCATTGATCGCCGATTGTCTAAATCCTTCCGATTCCAAAATACGCGCCCGTTTTTGCCTCTCCGCTGTCATCTGAAGTTCCATGGCTTTGCGAATATCTTCCGGCATATTAATGTCTTTGATTTCATAGCGAAGGCATCTTACTCCCCAAGAAGTCGATGCCTCATTAATAGCTTCCACAATTTTTGCATTAAGCGACTCCCTCTCTTCAAACGTTTTATCCAACGGGATTTTTCCAATCTCTGAGCGCATCGTTGTCTGCACCAATTGCGTCAAAGCATGCAACGGATTTTTCACCCCATAAGAAGCTGCGATCGGATCCACAATTTTAACATAGACGACCCCATCCATGCTCACACTGACATTGTCTTGCGTAATAGCCGTCTGCTCAAGCACCTCGATCGCCTCTTCTCTCAGCGAATGGCGATACACCACAATATCGAAAAAAGGGATAATCCAATTAAGTCCAGGCCCAAGCGTCCGACTAAATTTCCCAAGCCGCTGAACTATCCAGGCCTCCTGATGGGGAACAATTTGAAAACCGCGATACACATAAATCGAAAAAACCAATAGCGCAATGATCGTAAAAATCACAAAAACATCCTGCATACAATATCCTGCTTAAGAAAATTCAATGCTCTTGACTATACATGATATTTTATACAAATAGCCAGACTGCTAAACAACGTATAAAAACAAAAAAAGTTACTCAAAAAATCGAAAGCTGCGCTCTCGAGCGCTCCCCAAAGGGCAAGCCCTTTGGAAACCTTTTACTTCATCATCTGTTGAAGAAACTTATGTTTTTTCTGAAGATCGAAAAAAATATTGCAATCTAAAAGATTTTGGCTGTTGGATACCATGAATTGACTGGCAGATGTCAGCATTTTTTTTCCCCAATCACGATCTATTTTATAGGCAAGATCCGCCATCTCGAGGCACCACAATAGACAGATGTTGGAATCTAAATAGCGGGGAAGTTTTTGAAGTTGAGCTTCTATTCGAGGCGTGATGAGTTGAAATTGATGTTTTTTATTTTGCAAGACACATATTTTCACAATCTGTTTATAAGCTTTTAAGCATTCAGCAGAAGAGTCGCTTTCCAACCATTCGATTGCATTCGTTAAATATTGATCAGCTTTAGAACACTCTTTTAAACGATAGAAACACACAGCCAATTTGGTAAAACAAGCAATGCACTTATTCCCAAGAACTGATTTTCCACCTATTCTTTCCACCCAGCTCTTTTGATGACTCATTTTTTGTTCAGCTACAGAAAGAAGAGCTGGTCTTTGATCTGGATTAATCAATAGAGAGAGTTTTACTAACTTAAGAATATTTTTAAGAATACCAAGAGAAGAGTCTTTTCGACGAACTTCATCGGCCTTAATATAACTTACTCTAGCCTCAGAGGTTAGACCAGATTGGATTTGCAATTTAGCTGCTTTGTAATACCCGTCAAATTTCCAGTGAGAAAAAGTCTCCTTTTCTGCATGAGAGAGTAATTGTGAAATTTTTTGAGAATGGTCAATTGGTAAAGCCATAATAAATCCTTTTTTAAAGATAAAAAAAATTGTAGAAATCGAAAACTGCGCTCTCGAGCTCTCCCCAAAGGGCAAGCCCTTTGGAATCTTTTATTGCATCATTTGCTCAAGAGTTTGATATTTCGAAGTGAGATCAATAAAATCGTTATGTTTTAAAAGATTTTCATGATTTAAGTCTAGAAATTCTTTTGCAAAAGCTAGCAGTGTTTTTCCACAATGACGATCTATTTTGTAGGCAAGTTCGCTCATCTGCAGCCGCCAAAACAGACAAATATTGCTCTTTGCATAGAAGGAAAGCTTTTGAAGATTAGATTCAACATTAGGAACAATATATAAAAAATATTGTTTTTCATTTTGTTTCGTACATATTTTTATAATTTTTTTATAAGATTTTAGATATTTAATGCAATCTCCATCTCTATTTAACCTATTAATTGCATCAACTAAATATTGATCAGCTTTATTCTTATCTGAAGGATTGCCAACAGGGCTATTTTTCAATCCATACAAACAACCTGCTAATTGAAGAAAAGGAGTTATATAAGTAGTGCCATGTGTTCTTACGTCATTTGTTATCAACCATTTTGCAAGTTTTTGCGCTCTTTCTTCCGCTTCAGCAAGCAGATCCGGTCTTTGATCTGGATTAAGCACAAGAGAAAGTTTTACTAATTTAAGGATATGCGTAATCGTATCATTAAAACGGCTACTTCGACGAATTTCATCGGCTTTGTTATAACTTACTTTAGCCTCAGAGGTTAGACCAGATTGGATTTGCAATTTAGTTACTTTGTAATACCCGTCAAATTTCGAGGAAGAAAAAGTCTCCTTTTCTACATTAGAGAGTAATTGTGAAATTTTTTGCGAATGATCAATTGGCCACGCCATAATAAATCCTTTTTTAAAGATAAAAAACATTGTAGAAATCGAAAGCTGCGCTCTCGAGCTCTCCCCAAAGGGCAAGCCCTTTGGAATCTTTTATTGCATCATTTGCTCAAGAGTTTGATATTTCAAAGTGAGATCAACAAAATTAGGGTATTGGGAAAGATTTTTTTGGTTTATTTCCTTGGATTCTTTTGCAGACTTTAGCATTTTTTTTCCGAAATCTCGATCTACTTTGTAGGCAACCTTGACCATATCAAACCGCCACAACATAGACTGCATGACATCGGCATATGTGATAAGCTCGTAAAGTTTAGCTTCTATACCAGGAATAATCTTCCAAAAATAATCTTTCTTATTTCCTATTACACACACTTTTGCAATTTTTTTATAAGCTCTTAGACAATCATAAGGATCGCCTCTTCCTGACCATGCAATCGCATCGCTTAAATATTGATCAGCAGGGGCGCTATCCTTTAATCGATAAAAACAATTAGCCAATTTTGTGAAATAGCCTATGCACGTATTTCCTCGGATTAATTTTATTTCTTCCTTTTCAGAAAATTGCTTTTTATCGATCACCTTTTCTACAGCTGTGGAAAGAAGAACTGGTCTTTGATCTGGATTAATCAAAATCGAAAATTTTACCAATTTCAGAACATTTTCCACTGTATCAATATAAGATGGACCGTTTAGTAGACGAAGATTCTCAGCTTTCTTATAACTAGCTTTAGCGGCATCGTTTAAACCAGATTTAAGTTGCCACTTGGCTGCTTTGTAATATGCATCCAGTTTACAAGAAGGTACGGACGATTTTTCTGCCCTCTGAAGAAAATTGGAAATTTTTTGAGAATAATCAACTGATACCGGCATCTTTAACCCCCTTTGTAAAAAAGGAAGAGACTGTATCTTAAGGTTTTTTATTTTTCAATTTAAGTATGGAATAACGAAAATATTTGAGCCCGTTTAGGAAATATTTCGGATGTTTGGGCACATGCTTTTTGTAACCATGAAGAATCGCTCATTCCATCAAAAAGAAGAATTTTTTGATTCTCTTTTTCCTCTGTTTTGAGAGAAATATCAGGATTTAAAAATCCACTATGAGTTCTTTTTAGCACTTTTTTAAAGGGACGTTCAATGAGTTTGGAAAAAATTTTCGCAATTTGGAAAATAGCTTTTGAACCATTTTGGTCTGGAACAGGAATCACCAAATCGGGAAGATCCCATTCTAAGCGATGCCACAAAATATAAGCAAAGCCTGCCAACGCGGCTACAGCCTCGCTCATCTTACGCTTTAAAATCAAGGAAGGAAAAGACTCTTCAAATAAATACGCGCGAGGGAAGCAAAGCTTTGGATCGCTATAGCATGTTTTGCAAATTTCCTCTTCCCCTAACTTAAAACAATGCCGGCAGCGCTCTACAGGATCAGGAAGTGCAAGAAGCTCCCAACAAGTTCTACAAAACACCTTGTCCGCCGTCCCTTCTCGACAACAAAGGCAAATGCGGGGAAATATTAAATCTAATAAAAAATTATAAACCAAAAAATCTTTTCTTCTTTTGCAAATGATACTGGGGATTATTTAGTTTGCCGTCAATCGAGATCACAAAAGACTCGGTCAATTTAAAAAGCACATATTGTTTCATAGTCACGTGGATTTGCAAATTCCCATCGAGATCTAATAGAGGAGAATCTTCAGTATGAACAAGAAAAAACTGAGAACGCTTTCCTTCGCTATAGGCATCTTCTAATTTTCGGATCCGAAAAGCCCCATTTTCTAATACATAGTGAAGAGTTCCGCATACCGGAATTAAAAGTTCCAGATCAAGACCGATGATCCTTCCAAGAACATCAGCCGGCAAATCAAAGACTGTGTGGCCCCGTTTATAAGAATTGATAAAATAAAGTTCGCCATGGGCAGTATATGTTTGTCCATCATCTAAAATACCTTCAAAACCTCGGATGATCATCTCTCGAACCACTAAAGGACTCATCTCTCCTGGAGATCCCCCTGGTTTTTGAAGCAAGCTTGGACGCAGCTCTGCAATAGAAATCAAAGGAGCAAAAACGGTCCAAGGCTGGTCTTGATTTCCTTTCATGACCAATTCATCGATTGTAAAAATACCAGCTGAATCGCTGATTTTTAAATCATAAATCCGAACCTTTTCAGGCCCCAAATCTACTTGAGCTAATAGAGTGCGAAATTGATAGCCAAATAATTCCAGCTGTTTGCCGCTTAAAATACCTTGAAAGAAAATTTGGGAGAGATCCTTACAATCAATATTCAAACGTCCTTTCAATTCATACCCCTTGCCCATCTCCAGCTCAGAAAATACTTCTGCAATACTTGAAGGGATCATTTTGGAAAGCAATCCAAAATGAAGCCTTGCGCTCCCAATCAAATGAGATTGAAAATCCACTGATTCCAGATGAAAAGAGGCCTCCACTCCACCAAAACTTCCTTCAATCGAACGAATCGAAGTTCCTAAATGATCATCATATTCCCAATCGATCGCAAAACCTCTTTCTCCCTCCAGCAAAGGTTGTTCCACATCTTCCAACGTCACTCGGCCCAATAGAGTCTCTCCCCGATTGATCGAAACGCCAACTTTTAAACAGTGACTTTGATGAAAATAATAAAAATCGGAAAGAATATGCTGCTCATTCCAATCTAACTGTAAATTTTGTATATGCCGCAAAACTCCATTTACAGGGATAAAACCCTCTTTGACCAGACAAGAAAGGGTAGAAAAATCAGAGGCGCATTGAATGTCCGCTAAAAAATCGATATCATGCGCCGTATCAAAGCCTTTCCAAGGGAGCAAAAGAGGAAAGCTTGCGCCAGGAATATGGACATTTGCATGATTCAAATGCCATGTGCCATGTAGCGCATCGTAGCGGACGAGGCCAATTTTGCACTCAATCAATGATTCTGCATACACATCGACTCCTTGCAATATCAGTCCTTGCTCAGGCGAAAAAAATGCATGGATGGTTCCTCTATTTTCCAAGTTAAAAGATCCTGCCTTTAGATCCCGTAACGACAGATCAAAGTCCGCCTCATAACTAAATAAAGACAAATCCCCTGTAATACATCCTTGTCCTGTTACATGCCCTTCTTCGATTTCATGAGGCAATCCAAACAAGGAAAGAAGCGGCGCCGCATCTGCTGTACAATTGCCTAAAAGAATCTGCCCCTTTCCCTGTGGATCAATTTTTCCAGTAAAGGAGCAAGAAATCTGATCGCAAAAATTAACTTTCCCCTCTTGAATAATCGACCATCCTTGCTGAGAAGCAAATTCAAAATGCGCACTAGATAAAACTTTAGCAGGGCAAAATAAATCTTTATCGAACTGAAAAAAATCGAACTGCCAATGATCATTCAAGCAGCGTGCCTGCATCCGAAAAGGGATCAGATCTTCTTTCCATAAAAACTCACATCCTTCTAATATCCACTCCAAAAAAGCCCCTTTTTCGTAGAGATAATGAATGGCTAGCGTCCCTGATAAAGGTGCGTTAGCTAAAATCGAAGTTTTCACTCCTATTTTTTCTAATAAGGGAGCCAGGCTTAATGCGGAGTCCCAGGGGATTTGAGAGGATAAACAGATTTTTGCCAGTTCTCCTTCTTGAAAAACGCATTCCTTCATTTTAACAGCATTGCCTAAAAATTCCGTCCGCGCCTCGTCCAACGTCGCAATACCTTCTTTAAAAGAGCCCACAACTCGCGCTAAATCCCAAAAATTTCGACGGAGTCTCACATCAAAAGACAAGACATTTTCTTCCTTCATGAGCTGCGTAGCTTCCAACCGCAATACTTGATCGCGCAGAATCAAATCCGCACTTATCTCTTCGAAGCTCCAATCCACTGCATTAGATTTTAACGCTCCTTTTATTTGTTCAAGCCTGAGCCCCTGAGAAAGCTCAAACATTCCTTCTTGAAAACAAATCTCTACCGGCCAACTTTCGACAGTATTTAAAGGAAAAAAACGCCCCTGTAAAGAAAACTGACATTTTTTTCCTGGGCTTACCACATCTTTCAAACACTCTTTTTGAATAAATTCTTCATCTATGGATAAATCCTCTGAATCGAAATTACATTCTCCGCTCCAACGAGAAGCTGTGATGTATCCTGCCTCCAAACTTCCCGTACACTCCCAATCTTGAGCGCATAGTTTTTTTCCATTGCTCATTTTTATTGAGCCATAAAGGCCATCGAGAGAAAAGTCACCTTTCCAATCTTCCGATCCAAGATTAAAAGTAGCAAAAGTGCATCCAATCTGCCCTCTTTCCATTTTTTGCTGGCCAATCAACATATTTTTTGCTTGCAACGACTGAATGGTCCATTGTTGCAGTGTTTTTCCAAGAAAAATTCCATCCGCTAAACAAGAAATTTCTCCTTCTTTCCACTTCCAAGCAGAGCTAAATTTTCCGATATAATTTTGCAAAACATCAAACCAGCAAGGCTGCAACTGCTCCAATTGAAGTGACCATTTTTTGGTGCCACCATTTACGGTACCTTTCATCGAACAAAGCCCTTTCGAAGAAATCAATTCCATATCCATCCAAGGAGCGCTATGAAGGGGCCAAAACCCTTTGCCTGAACAGGTAATAGGAAAAATTTCCTGCTCGATTTTTCCTAATGCACTCCATTCATATCGAAAACCCAAATCAGAATAATAAGAGCAAGATCCGTCCAATTCTTGTACGCTATATCCCTTAGTGATAAAAGCTCCTTGAGTACAATCTAATCGAATACGGCCGGAAGGAATACCAATGCCCAATAGCGCATGATCTGCTAAATCAAAATTGCCATCCCAATCCAAAGAAAAGAGATCCGCACTTGCTATACCCCAATTGCCCCACCCCAATAGATCACTTGCCTCTCCATGAGCAGAGCCGCGCGCCCATACACCCTTTTCCATTTCGCAATGGACCCAGCCATCCAACACTCCTTTTTCCAAATGTACATCAACACCTGCCCACACAAGCCATGGACGTAAAATATCTACATCTACATTGGAAAAAGCCGCTTCAAATTTTTCTCCGGTTTCCTCTTCAAATCCTTCTATTTGTATTTTGGATAAACGGTTTTCTAATACCAGACGGCCTAAATGTTTGGACGACGTTTTTTCAAATAAAATTTGCGCTTGCAGACCCATCTCGGCCCAATCAATGAACCCACTTTGTAATTTAAATCGAAGATCAAGCCACTGAGGAAGCTCGTTCCGTTCCATTTTTGGAAAACCGGTTAGCTTGATATAGGGTTTTTCCATCTTAACCAAAAGGCCAAGCCGACTAGGAAATTGATCAAACGACCATCCCAGTTCGATACGCTCCGCTTCGATATGATATTTTTCCTTGCCTCCTTCAAGATCACACAGAGTAGGATGAACAAGAACTAATTTACCCTCTTCCCATTCGAGCGACTGATAAACTACTTTGCCGGCAAATTGACTTTTTACAAGAAACTGCAACACACTGCCTGTAAAGACTCTCAGGCCGTCTTTGCCAAAAACAAGCACAAGCCCAAACATAAGCAAAATAAAAAAACATCGAAAAATAGTACGGAGCAAAAGATCAACCTTCAGTTCCTTCTGAGTATACAACCAACAGAAAATAATTTCATTATCAGGTAATTGAAAAACGCGTTTCGCGATCTAAGTTCAATGGTTTTTGACTTTAAAAAATATTTTTTTTACACTCGCTGCCCGTCTCTTTCACAAGAAATGGACACCCCTTAAAAAACTATCAAAGAATGGAAAACAGTATGTTTTGTAGTGGTTATTTTACCTATCCAAACGGTCAACGCGTAGACTGGGATGTAACGACCCAACGTTTGTATCCAGTTCAAAAAGACGAAATCGGCAAAACAATAGAAGAAGTTAATAAGATCATGAAGGAATTTGTTAAAAACGCTGAGCAGTTCGATTACTGGACCCGATTTTGGAATTACGGAACTTATCTAGATATCGCTTCTTTGCATTGTAATCAATATAACCATTCAAACGATTGTTTAACTTTCACAGAGAAGTTACTGCAGAGCGTTCGCGAAGCCAATAACCGCTTGCTGGCTACGTCACCTCCAAAAGAAATAGAAGATACAGCCACAAGAATGTATAGCGCTATTGCGAAAGGTGAATACGATGTTGTAAGGGAATGTTTAGCAAATGGAGTGTCTGCCAATGGAGTCAATGAGTCTGGTTGGCCCTATTTATGCTCAGCTTGCATTCAAAATTGGCATAGCATTCCCTAATTATAGGCGCTTTCACTTTTTCACCTCGCGCCAAAGTGGGGGATGAATATTTATTTTGAATGCGCCTTCTTGGATCTTTTGGAATTCGAGGATTGGGGTTTTTCAAACACAACTTCTTACCACCAACCAGCAAGATAGTGGCCGGCCCTGGCGTGGGCGTCCCACATCTTTTGAAAATCCCTCCACTCTTCCGATGTGAGGTTATGGTGGGGGGCAAGTTCCTTAGCCTTCTCGAACGAACACTCTTGAATTTTTTTGTTCATTTCGAGGATAACGTTATTTTCGATTTTCTCCTCGTAGAGGCAAACCCCAGTCAGCGGCTCGATAATATCATCATAAGCACGCCCCCTAAAGGCACTTACGCCTTTATTAGTAAAGGCTCCATCACCACGTAAACAAAAGCTGTCTTCTATGCGGCCAGGCGTCTCTGCGTCGATTTGCCAAAAACTGTCCAATCCCATGGTTTTTGTCCTTCTGCGTTTGTTAATTCGACTGTGTACAATTTCATGACTTCCTCGTTGACGCTCGTCAGCCATGAGATTGCAAAAATAAAAATTGACAGAGAGCCCTCTATCGTTCATACTCTTTGTTGTTCAAAGACAAAAATCTATGACAAGGGACTCCCTATCGCGCAACATTTTATCGGTTCTGCTCCCTTTCTCGCTACTGTTTTCTAAGCCCTCGTGGAAAAAAGCTCTTACGCTCCTGCTCGGCACTCTAGTCTGCACAGGCAAACGGACTGTGTGTTCAGCGCTACGCGCGATGGGCCTCTCCAGAGAGACCGGTTTTTCGAAGTTTCATCACCTATTGAATAGGACTCAGTGGTCTTCTCTTCGAGCAGCGAGGATCCTGTTGTTTATGCTACTGCCCCTAATTCAAGGAGGGCTGCCCTTTTGCTCTTCATCGATGAGACTCTGGAACGGCGAAGAGGGAAGAAAATTAAGGCCAAAGGCTACTATCGCGATGCAGCGCGCTCCTCCAAGTCCCAGCTCGTCAAGGCATCTGGGCTCAAGTGGCTGACTATGACCTTGTCAGTCAGATTGCCCCTTATGCCAAGAGCATTCGCTCTCTAAACAACGCCTACTCCGATTACGAACGATCAACACTAGATCTAAAATTAATTGAGACGCTGATGAAAAACTCGTGTGCAAAAAACAGCTGAAAATCGTCGCTAGACGTTCTGCAATCGACACTTGTAAATTGATCCACATCACTCTGAGGGCGTCTCAACAAAAATGTCATTCGTGAAAAGTAAAGAGACGTTTGAGTGCGCCAAGTTTCGCTTGGCGCACTCAAATTCCAGAAAAACTGCTCATTTTAAATAATTAGGATTTCAAAGGACAAAGTCCTTTGACTGGGTTTGGGACAGCGTCCCAAAAATAACCTGCTTAATGAAGGGATCGTAAATGATCTAACTCGCTAAGGTTTGTTAATTTTAGCTTATAGAGCCAAGCATCTGTTTCTGGGAATTGATTAATCAAAGAGGGATTTTGTTTTAGATGTTCATTGACTTCGATCACTTGGCCGGAAACAGGAGAAGAAACATCAACAGCAGCTTTTGTCGACTCTAAGACGCAGACATCTTCGCCTGCTTTGATAATTTGGCCCACTTTAGGCAGCTCAACGTATACAATATCTCCGAGCTCTTTTTGTGCGTGATCTGAGATGCCAACCGTTCCTATACCGCCATCGACTCGAACCCATTCATGAGTAGGCGTAAAATACATCAGCTAACCTATTTTTGAAGTTTTAAAGTGGCCCAGAGAGCGGGATGTTGCTCAATGATATATTCTTGGGAAGATACCGCAAAATGCTGAGGACTTTTATCTCCGCGATTGAGGCGATAAGTAAAGCCAATTTTGGGAAAATTCTGCGGCTCGTAGCCAAAAAGACAGTGAGCAGGGATATCCACCGCTAAGGAATAACTATTTGATTGAAAATTCACAAACACTTCAAGGTCTTCAGGTGAACAGAGACGATGCGTGTCTTCATTTCGAAATCGAGAAATTTCCCGTCCATAGTTACCTTGATATTCGGCTGGGAAGAAAATAAAATGATGGCAAAAACGGGTAACTACCGCTTTACTTTTCAAATCTCTCGTATCGATAAAAATTTCCAAACTATCTCCGCGGCGAAAGTCGCTGTCACCAATTTTTTGAAACGGCTGTTGCACTTCCACTCGCAGTGAGAGTTTTTCTTCATTCCATCCACAATAAAAATCCGCAAAGGACTCCTCGTCGAGACAATCCGCCGTACAAGGAAGTTCATAATCAAGCTTGTTTTGCAAAGAAATTTTTATAGGCAAATACGTGCAGTCGCAAACTAATCCAAAAAATTGGATCGGCATTAAAGCGGGAAGATCTTCAAACATGATCTTCATCCTTTTCCATAGGCAATATAATTGCCTGTTTCGTTCGAATGCGATGGATCAACTGCTTGGCAGCTATTCCTTTCACTTCTCTGGCAATCGTCTCTTTACCCAACTGCATTTGGGGGAAAATAGGCTCAGACTCTGCAATTTTCTCCTGTAGATAGAAAAAAACAATCTGTCCTGTAGGAGGCACATGGACAGGCGACCACTGATTAGGCAAAAATATAAACGCTTCGGTATTCATCCAATTTTCCTGTGCTGTTCGATAAATTTTTTTCTCTTGGCGGACAAGCTTGAACTGCTCAAGCCATTTTGGTTCCGATTGAGTTTCTTGAATCATTTGTGCAGCTTCCCTCATAGGCCCTGCTAAACGATGACTGACATACCAATCAATAGGTTTATTTTCTGTACGCTCTTCCGCATCAATTGCTCGCTGAAGGTTGCTATAAACAACCCATCCCACAGCTTCTTTTACTTGGGAAAAAGGTTTCCATTCCCCGTCTGCTGTTTGAAATTCTGCAACGTTTTTATTTCTAACGTTTGCATATTTTTTTTCCAGATGATGATAGAGCAGCTCTTTTAGGGTGCCATCTTGCTGCATCGCAGCAAAAGTTTTGATTTGCCTGTCCGAAATTTTTTGAATCTCTTCTAAATGGCACAGCGTGGATTCTCCATCCGAATAAGAAGAAAGATGGCGCAAAGCCTCCTCATCGCCCAAAACTGCTTGATGTAAAAGCTGTCCAAATTTTTCTGGAGCCTGGATAAAGGGAAGATTCACTCGGTTAGAGGAAAGGGAAATGAGTTGCTCTTTTGAAGACACTGCCTGAAATCCCTCTTCAACCCACTCAGGGTGAAGATCCACTACATTCAATCTAGACCAAAAATCAATCTGAGCGCGCAAAACAGGATCTAGCCGATCGAGGGCTTCAAAACGCTCTTGCCGGCTGTTTCCCACATTAGATAGTGATGAAAATTGTTTTGTTAAAAGATCCCAATGATCTGCCTGCCATCCGGCAATCTCTTTTAAGGAGGCTTTTAAAGAAATTTCTCTTTTTGACAACTGCTTTATTTTCGCCTTGAACACCGTTTCTATAAACTCAGGAGATTTTTTCTCTATTTTCTCGAGCGACTGGTAAGCTGCAGGCAAAGCTAAAAAATCTTTTTCTACAACTGCTACCGTATCTAAGTAATATTGCAAAGCAAATAAATCTTCAGAAGATTTTAGAACCAAAGAATCTGGAAGAGTGTACGCTTGAACTACAGCAGCTTCTTTTGCAAAGTTAGATACATCTCTAAAGGGAAGCGTATCTACCAAAACCGCATCCCCAAGGCCTTGAAAATGCCGTCTGAAAAGGAGAACTTTTTTCCATGCTTCAATAGCCTCTTTCTCATCCATTCCAATCAGCTTCAACTGCTGCTGAAAAGAAATAGGCGTCTGTTTATGTTGGGCTAAACGTTCCATTGCGTGTTCAAAATTTAACAAGAGATCAGCTTTTGTCTCTTCATCAGAAACAGCAAAACCTTGCTCTTTGGCCATTATGGCAGTATTAGAAATAAACTGGGCAGTCAGATCCAAAAATCGTCTGCCGAACCAATCTTGCAATGTATGATAGCCAAACAAAGAAAAATCCCCATATTGTACATGAGGATCAGGTCGAAGCGAAGAGTATTGCTGCATTTGATACATCAAAATACGGCGAAGCAATTCGGGAGAAAGACGTCCTTGCTGTAAATATAATTGGGACAAATGGCTAAATATCGCAGGAGAATTTTCTTGTTCAGCCTGAAGAGCCGCCAACTCTTTTGTCAATGCAGGATTAAACTGATTCCAAACAGCCTGAACACTCAAAAAAGGAGCATCGGGATGGGCATAAGGGTGATATCTCTCCGCGTGCGAAAGCCGTGTTTGTAAATCTTCTTTTAAAACATCAAAATATTCTTTCACTAAAAGATCTGCTAATCCATCTGCTAAAAAATCTTTCCGTACAACCCCATCGTTTAAAAAATTAGGAGCCATTCCCGATCCTGACAAATCGTAAGCATCCGTTGCGATGAACTGAGCTAATTTTTGGAGCTCAAAAAATTTTAAATCAGATCCATCTATCGCCTTGCCTATCGTTCGATCTTTCACTTCCGATTCATCGGTAAACGTAGAAAATGTCCCAAAAAAAGAGAACGAAAAAATAATCATGGTAGTGATCATAAGAAAGAAAAACTGTTGGTATACACGAAAAAATTCTAACATCAAATCCTCAAAAAAAGAATAAACTATCACAACGTTGCGATTCGCGGCAAGTATACCTTAAGATTAATAAGCCTTTGCAAAAATCACTCGTTTTGAGCTCGGCTCGCCAGTAAAAATGCACGTTCCTTGTTCTTCAACCCCGTCTAAAGGGATGCAGCGAATGGTGACGTTTAAATCCTCTTTTACTTTTTTCTCAACAGCCGCATCGCCATTCCAATGGCAAAGAGCAAATCCTCCATGGATTTCCTCTTCTTTTTTTGAAGTAAAAAAATCATAAAAATCAGATTTCTTATCTATTTTACGCGTATGCTGCTCACGAAAGTCCGTCGCTTTGGCGAGTAAATTCTGCTGGATATCGTCCAAAACATCTCCGATACTAGCAACTAGCTCATCTGCATGAAAGGAAGTTGTCTCCCGATGAGGCTTATCCCTTCTAGCCAATTGAAGCTGCTTTGAATCCATCTCTCGAAGACCTATTTCAAGACGAAGAGGCACCCCCTTTTTAATCCAAGACCAACTTTTCTCCCCCCCTCTCAGATCGCGCTTATCCACAATCACTCCTAAAGGCTGATCTGCATAACGAACTTTTCTTAAAGTTGAGGCCAGTTGCTCACAATAGCTGATCACTTTGGCTCTTGCCTCTTCATCATGGACAATCGGAATAATTACCAGATGAGCAGACGCAATTTTTGGAGGAAGCACGAGTCCATCATCATCGCTATGGGTCATAATCAAACCGCCAATCAATCTGGTAGTCACACCCCAGGAAGTAGTCCAACCAAATTCGATTTCGCTTTCTTGATTTCGAAATTTAATATCGCAAGATTTGGCAAAATTTTGTCCTAAAAAATGAGATGTTCCCGCTTGAAGCGCCTTGCGGTCTTGCATCATCGCTTCAATGCAATAGGTATTTACCGCTCCAGGAAAACGCTCCGCTTCTGTTTTTTCTCCGCAAATTACAGGAATTGCAAGATAGTTGTGAGCAAAATCAGAATAAACTTCGAGCATTCTTTTCGCCTCGATTTCGGCCTCTTCTTTGTTTGCGTGCACTGTGTGCCCTTCTTGCCAAAGAAATTCTGTAGTGCGCAAAAACATCCGCGTGCGCATTTCCCAGCGAACCACATTGGCCCATTGGTTGATTAAAAGAGGCAAGTCCCGATACGATTCCACCCATTTGGAAAAACTATGACCAATGATCATCTCCGAAGTAGGTCTCACTACTAAAGGCTCTTCCAGTTCCCCTGCGGGCACCAATTTTCCTTCCGAATTTTTTTCCAACCGATGATGCGTAACTACAGCGCACTCCGTGGCAAAACCCTCTACGTGCTGAGCTTCTTTCTGAAAATAGCTCAAAGGAATGAAAAGAGGAAAATAGGCATTTTGATGCCCCGTTTCCTTGATCATCCCATTTAAAACGCGTTGGATATTTTCCCAAATGCCATACCCCCAAGGCTTGATCACCATGCATCCCCGGACAGAAGAATGTTCGGAAAGATCGGCCGCCTTCAAAAGGCTTTGATACCACTCAGGATAATTTTCACTGCGGGTAGGGGTAATTGCTGTTTTAGCTTTTTTTTGGGACATAAAACCTACTAGATTAATCCCGGCCAGTATAAGCAATTTCTGCCAACTTTTCTATGAATTTTTGTTGCAGGCCGCTCTGAATGATTTGCCGCACATGATTTAAATCCTCAGCGCTGCAGTTTTTTCCCAAAGGAGCAAACGTATAAGTCCCCATCGCCTGGACAACTTCTTTTTTGGATAACAGCAATTCATCCAGCAGTTTCGTATCGGGAAAGGCCAAAGAAATCGTCCCTTGGTGCAAATAGCCCTGTTTACGGCGGCGCTGAGCCGCCCCAGCAATTTTCATCCCTTGGTATACAACATCATATTGCGTAGGCTTGGCCATACAAAAATGGGCAAAATCAGACGTGTGGGATCCCATATTTTGGGCCAGTAGCTCCACGGAATTTGGCAAAACAAACAAATTTTTCATCACGTCTAATACTACTTCGTTCACAAATCGATAATTTTCTAAAGTGTTCAAAGAAAATGCAGGGTGGCCCGAGGGCATTAAAAAAGAAAACGCCAAATCCCAAATATGAAAAACAATCCCCCCGCCAGTCGGCCTACGAGCGATTGACACGTTGTAACGCCGAAGTTTTTCCAAATCAAACCACTGATCCGGCGCAATAAAGTAACCATACGTCGCGCAAAAGCCCTGCCATCCATAAAAATGGAGCAAAGGTCTTCCTTGAGGATCTAAATTGTCTAATAAATCTGCGTCCAATCTCATATTTTCGAAAGCGGAAGCTATGCCGGTATCTAAAACATCCATGAGAACTATTTTCTCTCAATCAGATTTTTCATTTCATCTAAAAAAATGAGATTATAAAAATTTTTCTTTCCAAAGAAAGGTTTTAAAGACTATTAAAAAGTCTTTATAGAACTCCTTTAGGGTGGGTCTTGCATTCGAGGGAAAAAAGAGTTAAAATAGAAGAAATCAAGGACATGCGCTATGTTTGACAAATTTACTAACCGCGCCAAGCAGGTCATTAAGTTAGCTAAAAAAGAGGCTCAACGCCTCAACCATAATTACTTGGGAACAGAACATGTATTGCTAGGCTTGCTCAAGCTGGGACAAGGCATTGCAGTAAATGTTCTTCGCAACCTGGGTCTTGACTATGAAGCAATCCGAGCAGAGGTCGAAAGAATCGTCGGATTTGGTCCAGAAATTCAGGTCTATGGAGACCCGGCTTTAACAGGAAAAGTTAAAAAAGTATTTGAATTTGCCAACGAAGAAGCTGGAAATCTTAACCATAACTATGTTGGGACAGAACATCTTTTATTAGCACTTTTGCGCCAATCAGACGGTGTTGCCGCACAAGTTTTGGAAAATTTAAACGTCAACTTAAAAGAAATTCGCAAAGAAGTTTTAAAAGAGCTCGAAACATTCAACCTGCAACTGCCTCCCATGGGAGCTACGCCTCCCGCCGCTACGGGAGCCGCGAGAAATACTCCTCAAGATCGAACCCAAGCTGCTGCTGCAAACGATAAGATGCCCGCCCTTCGCGCTTATGGTCATGATTTGACCGAGATGTGCCGTGAAGGAAAAATGGATCCGGTCATCGGACGGAAAGACGAGGTGGAACGTCTTATTTTAATTTTATGCCGCCGTCGAAAAAACAATCCTGTTCTCATCGGGGAAGCGGGAGTAGGAAAAACAGCCATTGTAGAAGGGCTGGCCCAAGCGATCGTCCGCGGAGAAGTGCCAGACAATCTGCGCAAAAAAAAGCTGATCTCTTTAGACCTGACGCTCATGATTGCCGGCACAAAATACCGCGGGCAATTTGAAGAACGAATCAAAGCAGTCATGGACGAGATCAAAAAAAATGGAAACGTCCTTCTCTTTATCGATGAATTGCATACGATCGTCGGCGCGGGGGCCGCTGAAGGGGCCATCGATGCCTCAAATATTTTAAAACCTGCCCTATCCCGTGGAGAGATCCAATGTATAGGAGCAACCACTCTGGATGAGTTCCGAAAACACATTGAAAAAGATCCAGCTCTTGAGCGGCGTTTTCAAAAAATCATCGTTCAACCTCCAAGTGTTGATGAAAGCATAGCGATCCTCAATGGATTAAAAACAAAATATGAAGAGCATCATAAGTGCAACTATACGGACTCCGCTGTAAAAGCAGCCGTCTATCAATCTGAGCGCTATATCTCCGGCAGATTTTTACCTGATAAGGCGATCGATGTACTGGATGAAGCAGGGGCTCAAGCCCGCATTTCCATGATGCATCAACCCTCCCACCTCACAACGCTTGAAGAGCAAATCGAAGAGGCCAGAGTATCGAAAGAAGAGGCCATTGGGCGCCAAGAATATGAAAAAGCAGCAAAACTTCGCGATACGGAAAAAACGCTCCGCGAAGAATTGCAAAAAGCGCGCGCTGAGTGGGAATCGCATAAAGATGAACATCAACCTATTGTCGATGAAGAAGATATCGCGAATATCATTGCAAAGCAAACAGGAATCCCAGTGACTCGACTGACCGAAGGGGAAACCGAAAAAGTGCTTAAAATGGAAGAAAATTTAAAAGAGAGCATTATCGGCCAAGATGAGGCGCTAAGCACAGTCTGCAGAGCCATTCGCCGAAGTCGAGCCGATATCAAAGATCCGAACCGCCCCATTGGCGCGTTTTTATTCTTAGGGCCGACTGGAGTTGGGAAAACGCACCTAGCCCGATTGCTCGCGTCCCATATGTTCGGCGGAGAGGATGCCCTCATTCAAGTCGACATGTCCGAGTACATGGAGAAATTTGCGATTAGTCGAATGACTGGTTCTCCTCCAGGATATGTCGGTTATGAAGAAGGTGGACAGCTCACAGAACAGGTTCGTCGCAGACCTTATTGCGTCGTGCTATTTGACGAAGTGGAAAAAGCGCACCCTGATGTGATGAACCTCCTTCTCCAAATTTTAGAAGAAGGTCGTCTCACTGATTCGGTGGGAAGAAAAATCGACTTCCGCAATACGATCATCATCATGACGTCCAATCTTGGAGCTGATTTGATCCGTAAATCAACCGAGGTCGGATTTGGAGCGAAAGAGAATCTGTTGGATTACAAAGCCATGCAAGAAAAAATTGAAGGCTCTGTAAAAAAACACTTTAAACCTGAGTTTCTCAACCGTTTAGATGGCCTTGTAATCTTCCATACATTAGATAAAGTTGCTTTAAGAAAAGTAATTAATCTCGAATTTGGCAAACTCAAACGCAGACTTGCTAAAAAGAACATCGACATTTTATTAGATGATGCTGCAAAAGACTTCCTTGTTGAAAAAGGTTATTTCCCTGAAATGGGAGCTCGGCCTCTCCGCCGGACCGTTGAACAGTATTTGGAAGATCCTCTCGCAGAAAAACTCTTGCAAAATCCGAACGAAGCGAAAAAATATTTGGTCTCTGTCAAAGAAGGCCACGTGGTTTTCATTGACCAGGAAATCAATCCAAATCCCAAAACAAAAGAAGAAGCCCTCTCTAACTAAAAAGAGATGTAACACTTCTTTATTTCTTCAACTCGGACCTGAAAGCTCGTTTTAGCACAGCTTTTCAGGTCCGAGTTTTTTAATAGATCGCGTCCCAGAATAAAAGCCGTTGAAAGAGACCGAATAATCGGGCAATATGGCCATTTGGAGTTTTCCCTATGATCAATCAGTCTCTTTTCGATGCTCTAAAAACACTGCTTATCAGCAGAAAGGCCAACACGCAAGAAGATCTTTGCGAAGCGCTCAATCAGCTAGGCTATGAGGTAAATCAAACAAAAATCTCTAGGCTTCTTCGAAAAATGGGCGCTGTCAAAGTGCTAGATTCGCAAGGGAAAATAGTTTATTCTCTTCCCAGAGAACCCTCTCCTCCCTCTCTGGACACGCCCTTGCGAGAGCTCATTGTTCACATTGCAGCGAATGAAACGATGATTGTTATTTTTACCAGCCCTGGCTCCGCTTCGTTAGTTGCACGCCTTCTCGATTACCAACAAACTTCAATCGGAATTTTAGGAACTATAGCAGGCGATGACACCATTTTGATCATCCCTCAGTCCATTAAAGATATTCAAACAGTGACAAAAAAACTCAAGCAACTACTCACTCCTTCGGCTGACTGAATATTTATGCAGCCTATCTAAACATAACTCACTAATAATCAATCAATTCTCTATAAGAATTGAATGAATATACAAGATGTGTCAATATTTATTCACAAAACAACTTTGTGATTTATGCATAAAAAAATTTCGATGATCTCTCTTGCTATTTTGATCATTTCGGCGGTAGATAACATCAAGAACATGCCTGCAGCGGCTCTTTTTGGAAGCTCCCTTCTCTTTTTCTTTGTGTTCTCTGCTATTGTATTTTTAATTCCTACAGCTCTAGTTTCTGCAGAATTATCAGCTGCTTTTCCTGAAAAAGGAGGGATTTATCAGTGGGTAAGCAAGGCTTTTGGAACGCGCTGGGGTATGACCGCCATTTGGCTTCAATGGATTAATACAATGGTTTGGTATCCCACAATGCTCTCTTTTATCGCAGGGACGCTAGCCTATCTCCTTTTGCCGGAATTAGCTGAGCACAAAGGGTATCTTATCTCTTGCATACTGGTTGTTTTTTGGGGGCTCACTTGGATCAATTTAAAAGGCCTTCATGTATCCACGCGTGTCACAAATGTCTGTTCTATTATCGGGACGATTGTGCCCATGCTCTTTTTAATTGCTTTGGGAATTTTTTGGTTTGTAAGCGGACAAACGCTTCAAATCAGCCTAAATACAGCCAACTTAATTCCTTCCCTTTCCAATGCAGATAGCTGGGTGTCCTTAATTGCGATCATGGCTTCATTTCTAGGAATGGAACTATCAGGCGTACATGTAAATGATATTCGCGAGCCACAAAAAAACTTTCCCCGAGCTGTCTTTTTAGCTACTTTATTTATTTTTCTTTCGATGAGCCTCAGTTCGCTCTCTATTGCGATTGTTCTGCCAAATAATGAAATCAACTTGATTTCCGGAGTCATGCAAGTATTTAACAGCTTTTTTGAAATGTTTGGCCTTCGTTCCTTGACCCCTCTTTTAGCTCTGGCGATTGCCATTGGATCGATTGGCAATATGGTCAATTGGCTTATCTCTCCTGCAAAAGGGTTATTGCACGCTGCAGAACATGGATTTTTACCCCCTTTTTTTTCTCGCAAGAACAAAGCAGGCGTCGCCTTTAACATTTTATTAGCGCAAGGAGTTTTAGTGAGCATTTTTTGTTTGCTGTTTCTCATGCAGCCTAGCATCAACGGCTTTTTTTGGTTCTTGACCGCTTTAAGTACAGAACTTTACATGATCATGTATATTTTGATGTTTTTTGCGGCACTCAAGCTCCACTATAAATTTCTTGACCGCCCTACAACCTTTAAAATTCCAGGTGGGGCAATAGGTATTTGGAGTTTATCTGCCTTAGGGTTAATTGGATGTCTTGCGACAATCCTTGTTGCCTTTTTACCTCCGGCAAACGTTGATATTGGCAATTCTTTCCGCTACATCTGTATGATTGCAATCGGAAATGTAATCACTATCAGCCCTGTTTTTCTTTTTGCTTTTTATAAAAATAAAACAAGCAAAAGATTTTTATGACATGCGCCTTTCTATCCGGAATTTTTTTAACAATTTGTTGTACGCTTTCTGCAGCTGCGATAGACAAAACCTACGCAATTCGCGCAGCCATCGACATAGGGACGGGCGGACCGAAATTGCGAGTCGCAGAAATAGATCTTGCCACCAATAAAATCACTAAACTCCTGCATACGCAAAATTATTTTGTAAATTTTTATGACAAAAAAAATTCCGGTCAATTGAGCGATGCCAGCATGGAGCAAGGGCTGCAAGCTTTTCAGGAGGCAGTTGATCAAGCTCTCTCTCTCAATGCCGAAGGAATCGTGGCCGTAGCAACGGCCTCATTTCGTTCTGCAGCCAACGGGGAAACCTTTGCTCAAAAGATTCAACAAGAAACTGGAGTGCAGGTACATATCATAGATCAAGAATTAGAAGGAAAACTAACTTTCCAGGCAGTTCTTTCCCATATGAATAGCAAAGCTACAAAACTCATCGTCTGGGATATCGGCGGAGGAAGCATGCAATGGATCAGTGCTACATCGGATGGGACTTATATTTCAGCTGGTCTCAAAGAAGGCGTTGGAGATTTTAAAGATTTTATCATCGAACATATTCAGCATCGAAATCCCCAAAAAACAAAAAGTCCTAACCCTATGACGGCAGAAGAGATCGAGCAAGCTATAGACCATGCACAAGATCTATCCTGCAAAATAGATCTGCAGCTTCAAAATAAAATAGCCAGCCCAACAACTACTATTGTAGGAGCCGGAAGTGTTTTCGGCCGTGGGATACAAGAAATCATCGGAGATAAAAATACGTTTTCTTTTGAAGATTTGGCCAAGGCGGTTTTTCTCTTGGCCAACCACACGGATGCAGATCTAGGAGGTGGAGATTTTGCTTTTGTCAAATTATCCAATGCACTCTTCGTTCTAGGATTCATGCAGCATCTAAAGATTGAACAAATGGAAATCCTCGATGTCAATAACGCAGATGGCGCTATGCTCTACTCTCCTTTTTGGGAGGGAAAAGTCCGTTAAAAATGATTTGACTTCCGCGCATTAAAAGAATATTTTTTCTACTTTTCAAAAGGATATAGAATGACCTCTGTTTCATTTAAAGAATTTGAGCACCAGGCATGGCAGCAGGCTGTAGAACAATATGACGCATCATTTAGCAGATTAACACAGCAAACAATTCCGGCCATTCTCGATGCGCTATCTATTCAAAAAGGAACACGCTTGCTGGATGTTGCATGCGGACCTGGCTATCTAGCTGCCGCTGCCTATCAAAAAGGCGCTGAAGTATGCGGAGTGGATTTTTCATCTGCCATGTTATTGCGCGCAAAACAGCTACATCCACTCATTGCGTTTCACGAAGACGATGCGGAAATTTTACATACCCATCCGGATCGTTCTTTTGATGCCGTTGCCATGAATTTTGGGATCATACATTTAGGCGAGCCGGAAAAAGCATTGAAAGCTGCAGAGAGAGTATTAAAACTAGGCGGTAAAATAGCTTTTACAGCTTGGTGCCCGCCTCAAGAAGCCGTTGGTTTTTCCTTGGTTCTTCGGGCTGTCGAACAATTTGGCAATCTCCACATAGTCCTGCCTACCGCGCCTCCTCTTTTCTTCTATGGAAATTCCGAACATTGCAAACAGGCACTTCTGCAATGTGGTTTTACCAATGCGACGACTCAGATCATACATCAACTTTGGGAAATCCAATCTCCCGATGAATTATTTGAAGCTTTTTTAAAAGGAACTGCTCGTACAGCTGGTTTATTAAAAAGACAATCATCCGAACAATTAACAGCGATCCGAAAGGCAATCCGACAAGAAATCCAAACCTATATGCTCGATGGGAAAATTACAATTCCCATGCCCGCTATTTTAGCATATGCAACCAAGACTGCTTTATCTCGTTCATTAGCCGATTCTTGAATCACGAACGGTATAAAACATTACACAAATCATCGAGTCTCGCTTGTTTACATTGCAACTAGAATGGATTCAGTCTCTTCAAAAAATTCGCAGTCCTGCTTTAGATCATCTGATTAAATTATTTGATTTCTTCGATAGACCGGAGTTTTTTTTTATTTTAATTCCTATCATTTGGCTTAACTACAGTTGGCGATTGGGAATCAAAATTTTCTATCTTTTTGCGTTAAGTCATTTTGTAAATTATAGCTTAAAAAACATCTTCGCTCTTCCTAGGCCTTTTCATATGGATCCCAATGTAGGCCTCATCCAAATCAGCGGGTATGGATTTCCAAGCGGAGCTGCGCAAACGGCAATTTTGTTGTCCTCATTATTGGTTCTTTATTGGAACAATCGATGGAAATGGCTTATTGCGGCAGGCTTCGTTCTTTGCCTTTCTTTTTCCCGAGTCTATTTAGGACTCCACTTCCCTATAGATATTTTAGGTGGATGGGTTGTAGGTTTTTTCTTATTGGGCATATTCTTACTGTTTTTCCCAAAAGTGGAACAATTTTTAAAACATAGATCTACCGTCACAGCTTTATTCCTTCAGTATTTTTTGTTATTGATTATCCTGCTTACCTTTCCCTCTAAAATGATGAAAAACATTTGCGTTTGTGCTATGGGACTTGGGACAGGAATATTCACCAACCAATTAACAAATACCCATCTTTCCCCTTCAAAAACAAAACTTGAATTTTGGACAAGAAGCGTCATAGGGCTTTTAGGTATTTTTCTAATGTATTTTTTTGGCTTAAAAGAATTTAATCTCCAATCACCCATTGGCCTGTTTTTTCTATTCTTAAGTATCGGGCTATGGATTAGTCTGGTTGCATTCCGGATATGTAAGAAACTGTCATTTTCGTTTTTAAAGTAAAATAAATATCCCTGAAAAAATTTGCGAGATTTTATAAATTTTGCTACTGTGGGCAATCTTTAAAAGGATTTAGCCATCTATTAGGAGACGGTGATGCGAAATGTCTACAAGAGCTTACTGATTTATGCTGTAGTTTTTTCTTCGCTAACAGCTAATGAAACAAAAGATCCTTGGAAAGGAGATGAATATGCCCACAATTCAAAATCTCAAAAAGAGTCAGCGGAAAGTTTTATCAGCACATTACGTTTGCAAAACATCTCTTCTGTGCTGGATATCGGATGCGGCGATGGAAAAATCACAGCTGCCATAGCGGAGGCTATTCCCAATGGCCAGGTAGTTGGTATAGATATTTCTCCTTCCATGATTCATTTTGCTCAAGAAGCGTTTGTAAACTGCCCAAATCTAAAATTCCTAGTGCAAGATGCAGCTCATATAGACGTGCCTCAAACCTTCGATCTTATTACCTCGTTTACTGTGATGCAATGGGTATTAGAACAAAAGCTAGCCTTGGAAGGTTTTCACAAAGCCCTTAAACCTGAAGGTCGTTTGTGCATCCAGATGCCGATAGAGCTGCCAATTGCGATGAAGATAGCATTAAACAAGACTATTTCGTCAGAGAAGTGGAAAAATTATTTTGTAGAGTTCACTCCCCCCTGGAAATTTTATCAGTTGGAAGAATATCGAGATTTAGTAAACGAGTCGCATTTTACGATTGATCGCCTTGATACCGACACCAAGCACGAAAAATTCCCTTCCAGAATTGTTTTCCAAGGATTTTTAAAGCAATGGTTTCCTTATTTAAGACCCATTCCTTCCGATCTAAAAGATGTATTTCTCACAGAATTGCTCGATCTCTATCTCCAAATTCTTCCTACCGATGAAAAAGGACAAGTAAGTTTTATTGTAACTCGCTTGGAACTGGAAGCACACAAGTGAAAGCTTCAGATAGACCTCCCCTGTATGATTTAAGGAGTTAAAATGGCACATAAACCAAAAACCGTGATTATTGGCGGCAGCTCAGGAATGGGACTGGCTTCTGCACAAAAGCTCTATTCGCTCGGGCATGACATTGTGATCGCAAGCAGATCTAAAGACAAATTAGAAAAGGCAGTAAAAATCATTGGAAAAGCGGAAAGCCATGTTCTTGATGTCACAAAAGAAAAAGAAGTGATCCAATTTTTTAACTCTCTAGGCCCGTTTGATCATTTGGTCACATCAGCTGCAGAGTTCATCATGGGATCATTTTTAAAAATGCCGCTCAGTCAAGCAAAGCATTTTTTCGATAGCAAATTTTGGGGACAATACACAGTGGCCAAATATGGAGCCCCTCATATTCGAGAAGGCGGGTCGATTACATTTTTTTGCGGATCTGCAGGACAAAAACCTTTCATGTATTTTTCCGCTGGTAGTGCGATCAATGCTGCACTAGAAGGCTTAACACGGGCTCTTGCATTAGAACTCTCCCCGCTTCGTGTTAATGCGATTGCTCCCGGCACTGTCATAACGCCAGTTTGGGATACAATACCAGAACAATCGCGTATAGCAGAATTTCAAGAAATGGCCAAAAAACTGCCCGTCAAAAAAGTTGGGAAGCCAGAAGACATCGCCCACGCTGTCGTCTATCTCATCGAATGTGGATATGCCACAGGATCTGTCGTGCATGTCGACGGCGGAGGCCTTGTAATTTAAATAGATAAACTAATTAATAATACATAAAAAATACATGATAATTACGAATAAATTAATTTTATTATGCACTTTTATAATGAGCGAGCTATTCATGCCACTTTTATTTGGAGAGAATCTTAGCTCTTTACAGCATGCAGCTATTGGTATTTATGCAGAGAATAGCAAAACAAAAAAAGTATTAGCTGAAAGAAATAGCAATTTAAGCCTTATGCCCGCTTCCTGTATGAAAATCGTCACGACAGCAGCAGCTCTTCAGATCTTAGGAGCCGAGAGTCGTTTTGAAACGCATTTGGAATATGATGGAATCATTCACCTTAATGGAGTTTTGAAAGGGAATGTTTATATCCGAGGCGGTGGAGATCCTTGTTTAGGTTCAGACCGAATTGCCGGTTCTCCTTCTTGGAAAGAGCAAATAAAAATGTGGGCAGATGCTATTGAAAAACTGGGCATTTTGAAAATTGAAGGGAAAGTAATAGGAGACGCAACGAAATGGGAAAAAGCACTTGCCGTTCCAAGTTGGTCTTGGGAAGATTTGGGCAATTATTATGGAGCTGGTGCATGTGCGTTGTCTTTCCATGAAAATTGCTATTCTCTTTTTTTTGAACCAAACAAACAAATTGGAAAAAGTGCAAGTTTATTAAGAACAGAACCTCCCATGTCCCTATTAGTTTTTCAAAATGAAGTAAAAACAGGGCCTGTTGGATCTGGCGACTGCGCTTGCATTTATGGATCTGAATTCTCTACTCTTCAATGCATTCGTGGAACAGTCCCTGCCGCTGTCCAGGAGTTTGCAATCAAAGGAGCTATTCCAGATCCAGCCTCCACCTGCGCAGACCTGCTTGTTAAAGAACTTCAAGAACGGAACATTGTAACCCTCGAACAAAATATAGCCTCTTGCAATCGAAAAACCTTGGTGCACACAACCTACTCCCCTTCCATTGAACAAATTGTCTATTGGACAAATCAAAAAAGCGTCAATTTGTACGCAGAGCATCTTTTAAAAAAAATGGGAGAAGTTGTTTATAACGAAGGATCTACTGCAGCAGGAATCAAAGCTGTGAAAGACTTTTGGGCTTCGCAAGGAATTGATCTAAGCGGTTTTAACATGGTGGATGGATCTGGGCTTTCTAGAAAAAATTTAATCACATCAGCTCAGCTTGTAGCTATTTTATTAAAAATAAAAATGTTTGATTCATTTCCTGTGTTTTTTGCATCTTTACCTCAGCGTCACGCTTCCATAAGAGCTAAATCCGGCTCTATGTCGTTAGCCAAAAGCTATGCAGGATATACGGGAAACATCGCTTTTGCAGTGATCGTCAATCAATGTCTGGATAATCAATTAATGAACACAGAACTCAATGATTTTCTCTCTAACCTAAGCACATTAGAAAACAATAACATTCCATAAGCATAAAAAAATTTGGCCGCAATATCTATTCAGAGAAAATTATATCGAAATAATTTATTAAGATCGGGCAAATATCTCATCCTTCTTCTTTGCTAAAGGTTTGGTATCGTAAAATAATTCATAGCGAATAATTAAATCTTCTTGAAAAGTCAATAATACTGCTCCTCGATAAAGGCCAATGGGAGCAGGACAATCTAAATCGTAGGCCAGCATCGCTTGGGTTCCACTACTAAACTGTGCGCGAACTGTCAGCGTATTGAAAACAGCAAGAAAATGTCTTACCGAATTGAACACGTCCTCTTTTCCGGTTATATCCGCAAGCGGGCTGATCAACCGAACATCCGGATGCAAAAACTTTTCTATAGTATAAAGATCTTTATTATTCATGGCTTGGTAATAGGCTACTGCTGAAGTTAAGTTTTTTTCTGACATTTTTTCCCTTCCTTTGAAGCAAGTTGACTTTTCCAATTGAATATAGTAAACTATATCCAATATGTCAACACCAAAAAAAAGAACTTACAATTCAAAATCAAGACAAGCGCAGTCGAAAGAAACCAAAGACCGTATTTTGGCTTCTGCAAAAATGTTATTTGAATCTAAAGGATTTGAAAAAGTGACCATAGAGGAAATCGCTCGAGAAGCTCAAATATCCGCTCCTTCTATCTATTCTATCTTTCAATCAAAACGTGGGGTATTGCTAGGATTATTGGATGAGGCACTTTCTCCTGAGCAGTTTGAAATGCTTGTCGAACAAGGAAAAAAAGAAAAATGTCCTCATAAACGTCTAAAAATTACTGCCAGTATTGCAAGGCAACTTTATGACGCAGAGAAAGCTCAATTAAGTTTTCTCAGAGGAGCCTCAATTTTAGATCCCGTATTTAAAGGATTAGAGATCGAAAGGGAAAGACGCCGATATCAGCGGCAAAAAGAAACGGTCGAAACCATGGCCAACGAAAAAGTTTTTACGAATAAGTTAAGTCTTTCCAAGATTAGAGATATTCTTTGGGCTTTTACGGGAAGAGATCTTTACCGCATGTTTGTTGTGGAGCGAGGTTGGTCATCAGATGAATATGAAAAATGGCTAGCAGAGCTGCTTATTCAAACTCTTTTAAAATAAACTGTCACAAAGAAGTCGATATTTTTCAAAACACCCTCTTTGTGACAGTAGAATCCCTATAAAAACCTCTAGAAATCAAAACGTCCTGTAATTGTCAGACCATGAAGATATAGATCTGCAGCTGAAGGACCTGTTCCAGTCAAGGTATCATCCAGTAATTTACGGATCATGTTTTGCGACCAAAACAACATAAAATCATAATCTAAAGAAAAGTCAATATGGTAGTCTTGGCAAGAAAGATATCTTCCCCAGCCAATTCCCAATCCCATTTCAACACTAGGGCGTAAACAGCTGTAACCATCTATGAGAGCTGTGTAAGGACCCGCATTGAATGCAGTGGAGGCACTATCTTCGCTATGCTTTACACTTGTATATCTTGTATAAAGCAAACTTGCCGCAAAATCTCCCTCAAATCTAAAACCCATGGGGAGCAGGCAATTTCCATCAAACCCAACTCTTGGACCAATCGCCCAGGAATTTGAATGGTTATTCGATTCGATTGGCTGACCAGGGGCAGTACCGGCTCCAAAAGCGCTACCGAATAAAAGAGGAGATTCGGTCAGTTGAACAGTCATCAATTGACGTATTAAAGCAACACGAAGTCCAGCAAAAGGAGAGATGGTGACACAACGCCCTTGATAAAAAGGACGCCCTGCAACCGCATCAATCAGATCCATCGAAAGATGCCAGGTAGAAGAAATATTAGATCCTGCAATGGCTTGACCAGCTGAGGTCCCTTGCAAAAACCAGTCGTTGACAACCCACACATCAGATCCCGATAAAGCCGCCGTTGTACCTGCTGTGAGTCCTCCATCGGAAGGAGGCGCTCCGGTGTTCGTGTTATTTTGAGAACGGTACCATGTATATTCGCCATGAAATACCCATTCATGATTTCCCACAACTCCTACACCAACTTTAAATCCTGGTTTGTAATTAGAAGATTGGAAAACAGTTGTTGAATTCACTGGGAAGTATAAAGTCGACCCGCTATAAATTCCATTTGATGCAAGGGCAAGCCCTTCTTCTCCTGCATACCAATAGATAAGAGACGCATCAATGAACAGACTGTCACTGAATCTATGGCACCGAAAAGTTTTGTAGTTTACATCAATTGCTGCAGGCGCGTTGAACGCCGGGCAATAACATTCTAAACATTCTCCCTGCTTCTGTTGCGCAGGTTGCTGTTTTGATGTTGTTCGGTTATTTGCAGAAATCATTTCTTGTGAATAAGCCGAAAAACTTGAAACAAGAAATGCACATGTTAAAATCGGGAAAAATTTCATGAAACCACCTATTTTATCTGAACTGTTGATACCAGAATTTTTTTTTATTAAACAAGATATTTTTTGTTTATAGCACTCGCCATTCAAGAATCGCGAGTGCTATAATGACATTTTTCACAGCTTTGCAATTTATGCCCTTCGATTTTCCGGTCTTCTAAAAGCTCTTGTACTCTCCTGAGATGGCTGAAACGCTACAAAATAAATGTTTGTAGGGACAATGTCGGTCAATTTCTGAAATGCTGTATTATTAGAAGTATTCACAACAACAAGTGATTGATCATTCGGGACATAAACATAAGCTCCATCTGGAGAAACAGCTAAGCTTTGAGCATAGCCAAGATAAGAACTGGGATCCGACGCGATCGACACTGTATTTCCATGAGCGATATCTATGACACCTACAGTTTGTGTACCATAATTTGCCACATAAGCTGTATTTCCATTCGGGGTAATGGAAATAAAATAACAATCGCTCAAATCCCCAGAGGTAATGCTGGATGGGGAAAAAAGAGGATCTATCACAGTGATCGTATTTGTATAATCAGCTACATATGCATTCCCATTCGGGGCAAACGCAATCCAAGCAGTTTCTCCAGCAGATATCATAGTGGGCACCAGAGAATAATCAGAGGTATTAAAGACTGAAACTGTGTCACCGCTGTAATTTCCTACATAGAGGTATTGACCATTTGGCGAGACTGCCAGAGGATAGGGTCCATCCAGATCTGTCGTAATTGTATAAACAATAGTATTTGTTACAGTAGAGACAACACTTACCGTGTTATTCCCATAATTTGCTACATAAATATAAGAACCATTTGGAGATGCGGCGAGGAAGTAAGGTTCATCGAAATCCTCAATCGTTGTCACTACTGAATAATTTGATGTATTGATGACTACTACTGTATTCTCTCCGTAGTTCGCTATATAGCAAAAAGCCCCATTAGGAGTAAAAGTAAGGCCTTGAGGGTCACTGAAACCCGGAATTGTTTGAACCAATGTATTCGTTGCCGTATCGACAACATAAACTGAAGTGTCATCATCCGTCATCCAAAGAAAAGGAGACCCAAATAAGGAGCTTATCGTAAGAGTAAATAACGCTAAAAATTTCATAGATATCCATTGGTTGATTTAAGCTACACCAGATTAGAGCATCCGCAAATATTTATTAAATATTTTTTTATATAAAGACGATCTCTCCAATTGATATCTAATTTTTAAAAATTCTCATCTCACAAATCAACAAAGAAATTCCTTAACTGATAGCGCAAAACGGTGATCATATGGCCGCGAAAAGATCTCACCTCGATGATTTCTGCTCCCCGTTTTGTACACCAATCTACTCCTTTTGATTCCGAAAGATAAAAACGAAGCTCGTTATATCCAAGACGTCTGGCAATTTGGATGGTCGCTTTGGAAAGAGATTCCCCAATCTCCTGATTCTGTTCATTGAAAAGCACATGCAAGCTTCCACACCAAAGATTTCCCGCCTCCAAATCAGACAATTCAGCAGCTTCACGGGCTTTCAATGTAATCACGCCAACGGGTTTTCCCTTTTTAATAGCGACTAAAGAAAAAGGAAGTTGCTCATCAGTCAGCTTGCGCTTAAAACTTTCGATCAGTGTTTCTTTGCTCAAAGAAAGATCGTACGAAATCCAATCCTCATAAATCCAATCGGCGATCGTTGGAATAAATTCGGAATGGTTTTTTAAGACATCGATCCGAAAAATTTGATCCTGATTTTGGTTGATTTCCTGCAAAGTTTGTTCAATGGCATTTTTTACGCTATTTTTCTGATCTATAAAAGATCCTGAACGATCGCAATTCTCAGCGTATATCGCTCTGCAACAGGCAAAAATTACAAGCAAGTAATAAAAATGGCCCATGACTATACCTCTCGTTGAAAAAGTGCTCACTTTTAACATTTTACAAAATACATATTCAATAATTTATTTTTATTTCCATATGTTTTCATAAATCTGCATTATCCAGATTCTTCTAATACCATAAGTGATTAATTTTTAAAGACAAGAGCTTACAGGAAGTACAATTCGCTCCCACCCTTCTCTCTGCGATCAAACGAAAAGTCGACCAATCTCATGAAACAGGAGGCTATTTTTTAACAGGGTCTCAAAATTTCACGATGCTAAAACATGTCGCAGAAACACTGACCGGACGCGTAGTACTTTTCCATTTGGAAGGAATGACTCTTCATGAAAGACAAGGACTTACAGCCACGACTCCCTGGCTTACTCGTTATTTAGAGGATCCTCATGGATTTATTCAAACAAAACAAGAAGCTATCCGAGGATTACCTCCTTTACATGAAGTCATCTGGAAAGGGGCTCTCCCTGCCGCATTAATTCTAACTCTGGACTTGATCGCACTTTTTTTTTCCAGTTATATTCAAACCTATGTAGAGCGCGATTTAAGACTGATCGATCGTGTAGAAAACCTCGATCTCTTCGGCAAATTTCTTAGCTTGCTGGCGGCGCAAACAGCGCATGAAATTAAATATAGTCAACTCGGACGAGAAGTCGGCGTTTCTCACCAAACAGCCAAAAGATGGGTTATTGCACTCTCTTCTCTCTACCAATGGCGACAAATAAACCCTTATTTCGCGAATACAATTAAACGAATTAGCGAAGCTCCTAAAGGATATATGAACGACACAGGGGCCGCCTGCTACCTGCTTCGTATTTTTTCTCCACAAACTCTCGCTTTACACCCTTCCCTTGGAGCTCTTTTCGAAACGTGGGTCATTAACCACATCCATCAGCTCTTTGCAGCGTGTCCAGCGGCCCCCGCAGTTCATCATTGGAGGGTTCACAGTGGAGCAGAGGTTGATTTACTCTTGGAAGCCAACGGCTGTTTTTATCCCATTGAGATCAAATGCTCGCAAAATCTTTCTCGGACAGATTTATATGGATTTAAAGCTTTTCGAGAGGCTCACCCTAACCTCAGAGTGATGCCTAATCTTGTGATTCATGCGGGAGATGAAAGTTATTTAATGGATCAAGAAACTCTTGCCCTCTCCTGGAAAGCTCTATAAGTTTTTTGGCTCGTTAAAATCAATAGCAGTTAAAAATACAAATGCCATTCAGTCTCTTTAAAGCCTAAAAGTCCAAAGTCTTTTGCTAGCAAAAAAGGACGTTTTACAAGCATCCCGTGGTGACTTAAAAGTTCTATCACTTCAGACTCAGTCATTTTAGGTATTTTTTCTGACAGCTGCATTTCGCGATAAAGCAATCCTGAGGTATTAAGCAGCTTTTTGAGGTTTTCCTTTTGGAATGCAAGCATCGTTTTGAGTTCTTCCACGGAAGGTGCTTGCTGCGTAATATCAATGATTTCGATTTTTACATTTTTACTGTCTAAAAATTGCAAAGCTTTCTGGCACGTTGAGCACTTTTTATGGGAATACAAAATCAAAAAACACCTCGGTGTAAAAAACAGATTTTTCCTAATTTCTCATAAGTCATTTTAACAAAATTTTACCTGAAGAGAAAGTTAAAGCGATCTTTGAATCGGAATATATTTTGATCCGCCGGTTTCTTTCTCGTATGACTGCGCCTCTTGCTGTCTGTCTAAAACAATCGATTCTCTTGCAATATCTATTGCTTTATCCATCGAACAATAAATGCCCTTCCTGCCGTCCGTCCTGAATTTGTCAAATTCGTCATTCATGACAACGACATTGCCCTGCGCACGAACAACCGAGATCGTATGACAACGGATATCTGCAGCTTTGATCGGCTTATAGTTGGGTTCTGTTCCAATAACAATTCTGGTATTGCCAACGCGGATATACCCACCTGAATCTATCGAAAATTGTTCGGGTCCAACTTCACTAAAATCAAACTTGCTGCCAGAAGAAGAGATGTAGATCTTCGAAGAATTCATTGCATCCCTGTGTGCAAGCGCTTTTTTAAAAATGTCATCAGTTAATTGAGCTACAGTTTTTAATTTTTCTGGCTCTTGCGGCATCTGTCTGAGATAGATGATATCGATATCTACCCACTCTCCCAAAACAAGCATTTTTAAGTTAACATCAGGGCGTTGATCCATGACATCTGGTGAATCATCTATTTTGGGAGGCCATTGGGTAGGATACCCTACTTCTAGATTGTATTCTCGGAGCTGTTCATTAGCGGTTCTAATGGCCTCGTCAACTAGATAAATTCGATCCGAGGATGTAATTGCTGATTCTATAGCCATAGCTCACTCCTTTAATTATGCCCGATCATTGTAAAGCCAGATTAATTAAAAATCAACCTACATCAATAACAGCCTACTAGCGAGTAGAGCCTGAAGAAATCCCTAATTGCATTTGTTCTATATCCATTTCTCTTTTCGCTCTTGGCCATGCATCAACAGCATTCTTTTCAAAATGGGGATTTTTTGTGTAAGAGTTCAATTCATAATCCAATTGGTGCACAAATCCAATCACCTCTCTTGCAAAAATAAATCCAGGGATAGCCACTTCTTCCTCATCTTCCCAGTTAGCGCTATCGACAGGCTTTCCTTCGGCTAACAAAACAACAATCATCCCTTCTTTAGAGATCTGATTCCCCAAACTATTAAAAGCGGAAAAATATCCTCCCACGCGAGGACTTTTACTTGTGTGATGAAAAAGAGTCACCCCAGAGCAATTAGCATCTGCATTTAAAGCATTTTGGGACGCATTGCATTTTCTCGAAGGTCCATTCAATTCAAAAAGACCGGCCAATAAACCTTCATTTTGATGAAATTTAGTGAAAAATTTGTCCGTATTTAAACGCTGAAAATCTCCCCCCCAATAAAAATTAATTCCTTTAAACAATAAAAAGCTCTGAGTCAATTGCCTAAAATTTAAAGGAATCACGGATGCATCTGGGTCTTTATCTTCATACCTCAAGACTAACTCGGTTCTAAAGCGCTTGGCCGCTTCTAAATGATTATAAGCCACTTCTGTTTTAAAAGAAATAATTGACATTTTATACCATTTTTATTATTTTTAATATTAAAATATTAACAAAAAAATAAAAATAAATCAACATTTCAACATTTTTAATTATACTAATTTTAAAACAATTATTTCACAGACACATTCATAGGATTTAATGACATCACGAATTGCATCTAAATAGGCAATTTCCTTAAAATTCGTTAAAAACATGTTTTTACTATGAGTTTCTTTAAAACTTGGCTTCATTTTCGGTGATCGTCAACTACCCCTCCCTAAAGGGAGAGGCTTGAAAGGAGACTAACAAGCCCTGGTTGACCAGGCTAAGTCCTTGCAAAAGGACTACGTTGTATATAGGCCCAAGACCGACGGCAGAGTGCTTCCTCAGCTCTGCCCTCTCGAAGCTTTAGTTGCAGACAAGCGACAGGGTAAGTACGAAACGAATTAAAGCACGTGCCGGTATACAACATTGCCGAGGGGGAGAGAACCGCAAGGTTCCGTTACAAGGCCCGTAAGGGCATTTTATTAGGTACGTAATATGGCTGTATTTGTATTAGATAAACATCAAAAACCTCTGATGCCCTGTTCTAAAAAAAGAGCTAGGGTTCTTTTAAATAGGAGAAGAGCGCGTGTTCATTCGATCGTCCCTTTTGTTATTCGATTAGTAGACCGAACTGTCGAAAAGAGTACTCTTCAACCAGTTCGTTGCAAAATAGATCCAGGTAGCAAAACTACAGGTATTGCGCTTGTAAGAGAGAAAGAAGATCAGCAGATTGTATTATTTCTTTTTGAGTTAACCCATCGAGGATCGAAGATCCGAGATGCCTTATTATCCAGATCCGCAAAGAGACGCCGTAGGCGCTCTCAATTGCGCTATAGACCAAAACGTTTTTCTAATCGACCAAAGCCTCAAGGGCGGTTGGCTCCTTCGCTCCAACATCGTGTAGAAACGACCCTCACATGGATCGGCCATTTTCGAAAAAAAGCTCCGATCACTGCGATCACTTGCGAAAGGGTTCGGTTTGACACCCAAAAACTTCTCAATCCAGAAATAGAAGGAATCCAATACTCTAAAGGAACTCTTTATATACAAAAACGTCTATTGGGTCGGGAAAAGAGACGAGTTGCTTAGCAAAATTGACCTAAAGGGTGAACATCGCCAATACCTTCGAGCGTTTGAGCTTTAAGTTAAGACTTCGATAATATCGACAATCGAAAAATACCATTCATCCTGGTGAATCCCAGATTGAGCACTTCCTTTTGGAAAAGCCTCGTCAAGTGGTTGGAGCAGGTTGAGAATCTAGTCCATAGATTTTCATTACAGAGCTTCCAAGATAACCAAGAATTCGCTGTTTGAGCGTTGTTAA
>Ga0210386_10000382_pt1 | contig 41479 bp, 40 predicted proteins | sample IncBWH32OmetaG_FD_160091 | JGI IMG/M metagenome (GOLD analysis project Ga0210386, IMG submission 160091) | Forest soil microbial communities from Barre Woods Harvard Forest LTER site, Petersham, Massachusetts, United States - Inc-BW-H-32-O ...
GAAACAGAACGGCGCGGCTCGTGCTGCCGATTCCTCGGACACCCTAAAAATAGACGCTCGAAGAAGGGGATTCGCTCTGCTGTGCTCGGCACATTTCCTTTCACATGCGTCGGGTGCAAAATCTCCGGTCCCAAAGACCCTCGGACAAAATGGTGAAAAGAGAAAAAGTGTGTACTTCACTTTTGTAACGAGTCAGCTGGTGAAAAGAGAAAAAGTGTGTACTTCACTTTTGTAACGAGTCAGCTGATGAAAAGAGAAAAAGCGTGTACCTCACTTTTGTAACGGCGCCCCCAAGGCCCGGGACAACATAGATGAACAAGAGAACTCGGAACGGGAGACGCACGGCATAAGCAGCGTTTGTCAGTGGTTGAGACAAGTCCAAGGAAGCTGCCCGATCCATTTGATCGGTTCGAGCAGTAGTAAGTTCCCCTCTGAGTCTTCTACATGTATATCGAACCTAACCTAATCCAAGCTCTGCCAAATTGATCGAAATGCAGAATCATGCGACCTTCCTGCTCGACGGCACCCCGTCAAGGAGGCAAGTCCATGATCAAGTCGTTTATGCGAGCTGTGCGTGCCGCGCAGAAACATCTGCAGGTGCTCGTGCTCGTTTCCTTCATCGGAGCCGCTCTGGTAGCACCCGCTGCCAGCGTTGCCCAAAACCTCGGAGCGGCACCGGCCACCGGCCAGGCAGTCCAGGGTCAGACAGCGTCACAGCCTGAAGGGGCATTCCTAAATGCCGTGAATTGGGTCTGCAACGTTATCTGTCCTGTAGGCGCCGGCATCGCCGTTGTCGCAACCGTGTTGCAGTGGCGGAGCGGCCGCAGTTGGCTGCCGTCCGCAATGACCGCTGGAGGTCTGATCTGCGTATCCGGCATCCTGCGGCTGATCGAGTACTTCATCTCGCAGGGTCAGGCGGTGGGGTGAGGCACACATGCAGACACCACTGGTCTTCAGAGCGATTCTCGGTCTCCTGATGGATTTGGCCATTCCGGCCGCACTTGGTGCGTTTGTCATGGCTGGGATGCGATTGCGTTCCGAAGGCGGTATGAACTTTGAGGCCAGTGGTGGCTTTCTTAAGTGGCTTTTCTGGGGATGTTTGCTGATCAGTCTTCCCGGAGTGAGTCTTTGGCTCAGCAATGAAGGCGTCCCCGGAGCGTCCCAGCTGACGATTGCCGGGGCTACTGGAGCCCAATATACCGAAGGCGTCGAAAAGGTCACCAATGACTTCGTAAATAACTTTCTGGTGGCCCATGTTGTCCCAGTCATTGCCGCCTCCCTGGTCTTCAAAGCGATCCTCGATCTCAGCCAGGGATACAGCCCACTCGCATCGATCGTTGCAGCCCTCTTTCTTCTGGGAATCCAGGGCATTTACAACCTGGCCACCGGCAGCTGGATGCAGAGTGGTGACCAATATGGTGTGACTGACATGCTCATGCAGGCATTTGGTTACGCAGCGAATCGAATCAGTCCTATAGTTGGCGGCCTCGCGCTTTCCGGTGCGATTGTGAACTACGTTCGCCACCGGCCGTGGGGAGGCCTAGTTGCGAGCGGCCTTGCCTTCTTGAGTGTGACGGGAATCTGGGCATTAGTGACGCACTTCGCAGGAGTCAATCTATGAAGCAGATAGCAGTATGTTTACTGGTCGTCGCGGTTGGAATCGACGGCGCCAGATATTGCGCGGCCAAGACACCACTGGTGACTTGGTCTCTTGGCATAAATGCCGACATGCCGGACATCATCCCCGATTTCATTCCGGACTGGCATTTCAAGGAACCACGCCTTCCCAAACTCTGCTTTGGATTCTGCCCGGAAATGGAGAATTAGCCATGAGAACGCGGGAACTATTTCTACAAGGATGCTTGTTCACGATCAGCAGTCTGACCTCGCTTTTCTTCCTGTCTATCGTGGTTCATTTTCCATTAGGACGAGTGCTCTTCGCGGTCCTTTTATCAGGGATCTGCTTGATCGCCGAGTGCTTCGCGCTTTTCAAAGTGGCCCAGTTGCTGTGGCGGTGGAGCGGCAAAGCTTCTCTCGCCATTGTGCGCATTTCCCAGCCTCACCAATCGTCCTCCGATCTTTTGACAGAGAGCAAGAACTGAAGGATATATAAGCGCGCGAGGCTGAGCATGAACAGCGGATCTTTCGACGGTGGTCTTCTCAACCTCACCAACTGGGTCGGCAACGCGGTGATGCCCATTCTTGCCGCGCTGATTTTGGCTATGGGAATTTACAAGTACTCCCGTGGATACCACATCGATCCCTACATTGGCGGCACAATGGCCGCACTCTCTGTATCCGGACTCCTGCGGCTGGCGGAAGTGTTCGCCAGTCAGGGATCGGGAACCTCGCAATATTGGTCAGCGATTCTCAGCCTCGCCAACTGGGTGGGCAACGTAATTCTGCCCGTCTACGGCGGAATTGAAATCGTACGGGCCGTGCTAGGCGTGGGCGGCTTTTTCGAAAGGCTCAACATCGGTGACGACTGGATACGCCATTTCATCGCCGGCGGCGCGTGCCTCTGTGTCTCAGGGTTGATGAGGCTGATGGAGCATTTCATCGCAGCCGGTACGAGCGGGGTGGCGTAATGGCACTGAGAATGAGTCCGGTATCGCGCAATCTGCACGCCAAGGTTACTCTGCTCGGCCTTGAGCTTGAGGACATGCTCTTTCTTGCGATGGTGTGCGCAGTCGCCATGCTGGTCGGGCAATTCCTCTACTCTGACCGTTACATGTTTTTTCTGCCGATGAATTGGTTCCTGATGCTCATGGTCCTCGTGCTCGGCGTGCCTGGTCTGATGTTGTTCAAGTATGGGAAACCTCGCGGCTATCTGCTCGACTTGGTGCTCTATTACGGGCAGCCACGCAGTTATTGTGCTCTGGCCCGCGATACGAAACTGACCGACAGCTTCCTCAAGGAGAACGAATAATGCCCAGGACGACTGCTCAGCAAGAGCGTTCCGTGCAGGATCCAGCCGTATGCGAACTGCTGAAGATTCGCGACTTTCTCGACGACGTCATGGTGCGCACCGATGGTTGTTACGTGGCCGGCTTCCGCGTGCAGGGGACAGTGACCTATTTCGCTGACGACGAAGGACGGAATGAGGCGAAAAGTGTGGTTGAATCACTGCTTCGCGCGATGCCTGAGCAGAGCATGCGTGTGCAATGTCGCTACGAGGTGGTGGAGAGCCTGAATGGGTTGCTCGAGCAGTATCGGGACGCCTCGCGATCCGAAAATCCAGAGGTCAAGGTTCTCGACGATCGAAGACTCGCGGCATGGCAGGAGAAAGAAAGGCTTGGCGCTTACCTGTCGCGGATCGCGGGTGTGTATTTGATCTGGGATCCGGTCAAGCATAAGCGCGCGATGATCGCCAGCGGAGGACCTCAGAGCAAGGAGGAACGGAAGCAAGCCGGTGGCGCGTTCACGTTGTCTGTAGCAAAGGCGATTCAGAAGACAAAGAAGGAGCACCTGGATACGCTTGCCGAGTTTGAGTCGATCATCGCCGGTATCGAATCGGCGATGAAAGGCGGGGGTCTCGGTCCGGAGCGAATGAATCATGGCGAAATATTTCTGGAGATCAAGCGGGCATTCAATCCGATGGCCCCAGACCTCACTCCGCTGAAAGAGAATGTCGCGGAGACGCGCGACATCTCAGTTCGCGAGAGGCTTGCCCCGGGGAACATCCTGGGGCAGACAGAAACCTATCTCAACATCGATGGGACGCTGTGGACCTTCATCAGCCTGAAGACACCGCCCGACGGGACATATCCGGGCATTCTGCGCGAGCTGATGACGATTGGCTTTCCGGTGGTTATCTCGACCCAGGTAATCATCCCCGACCAGCGGGTGGTTCTCGATAAATACAAAAAGAAGTTCCGCAAGATGCAGGCGGCACAAAAAGACTCCAAGGGCAATCTCCGTGTGGACGTTACCGCGCAAGTCGCCACGCAAGAGCTAATACAAATCCAGCAGGAAATCATTGCGTCGTCGGTCAAGACGGCGCGCGTGAGTGTAGTCATTGGAGTCCATACCTCTGCCCCGGCGTGGTCTGCGCAACAATACGAAACGGCTGAGAGAGAGCTAGCCAATCGCCGGCAGCAGGTTTTGCATGTGCTGGCTCGCATGAATGGAGCTCGCGGGTTCTCGGAGTCGTTGGCGACACGCAGATTGTTCTTTTCCACGCTGCCGGGGCTGGCCGAAGATGATCGTCGCGATCACGATTTGTTGACACCCCACGCGGCCGACCTTCTACCGGTCGAGCTGCCGTGGGCTGGAACCACTAATTCACCTTTGATGCTTTTTGAAACGCCCTACCGGCAACTGCTGCCATTTTCTCCTTTCGATCCGAGCCTTGAGAATGCGAACGCGATCGTCGCGGCGACTTCGGGCACCGGCAAGAGTGTGCACGTGGGCAAGATGCTGTTGACGTGTGCGCGGCAGGATGTTCAGGTGTCGATCATCGAACGAGGCGACAGCTACTACCATCCGGTGACCTTCATGGGTGGTCAGATGATCTCCATGTCGCTCGACAGTGAGCAGACAATCAATCCCTTTGATCTTGAGCCCGGGCAAGAGGAGCCGTCGAACGACCACCTGGCCTTTTTGAAGAACCTCACGCGCTTCATGATCGGGGATAGCGGCGAAGGCGACACCGATCTTCTCGACAACCTCATCATGACGGCAATTCGCAAGACCTACGCCAGAGCGCAGATGCGCATTGACAATCCCATTCCGCTCTATAGCGACCTCTATGACGAACTGCAGAACTATTACGACGAAGACAAAAATCCGCGTGTAAACGAAGCTGCGCGAATCGCAGCCGCAAAAATGCGGGCGTGGGTTAACAACGGGATGTATGCCCGTCTCTTCGACCGGCCGACAACGATCGACATGTCGACTCCGTGGCTTTATTTCAACGTTGAACAACTCAAGGACGATCCGAAGCTCGAGGTCGCCATGAGCCTGTTGATCGCCTACACCACGACGAAGCGCACTCAGGGCAAAGCCAACAAGCGGTGCATCACTGTTCTCGATGAGTGCTGGGCGCTCTTGCAATCCCCAAGTCTTGCGCCGGTTGTTGTGCAACTCTTCCGAACAGCCCGAAAGCGCAATGCCTGCGTGTGGGGAATATCACAGGCAGTTGAAGATTTTACGGGCACTCCGGACAAGCCAAACGAATTCGGCGGCGCGATCCTTGCGACCACGGCTGTAAAGATGATCGGGCGGCAGAAGGGAAATTTCGACGTTCTGCGTCAGTTCCTGCACCTGAACGAGACGACGCTCAATCGAGTGAAGGCTCTGGGCATGACAGAAAAAGGCAAAAAGAGTGAATTCCTAATCGTGATCGGAGAGAACGCCGAGACGACTCATAGCCTATACATCGTTCCCACGCCGCTTGAATATTGGCTGCTCACCACCTATCCGCGTGAGCGATGGTACCGGCAGTGGTGGCTTGCCACAAATACCCACTTGACCCCGGTCGAACGCTACGAGGAACTCGCGAAGAAGTTCCCCCATGGCCTCTCCGAACTACGGGAGCTTCCGGAGGAACGCTCTGGCGAAGTGAACCGTCTCGGAGTGCCTGGTCCCGCGAACATTGGCAAGTTAAGTCCAGCGCCGAGTTGGAGTTCTGTAGAACCTGTGACGACCGCGCCGGTTGTCCTCAAAGGAGCAACGGTATGAAAGCGAAAGCAATGTCCTGTGGAGCGAGCATGCTTGTCATCATGCTCCTGCTCTTCCCAACGGGAGCGTATGCCCAGTTCGGGGATATCTTCTCTGCGATTCTGAGCACGATCACAGGCCCGATCGGCGGCGCCCTCACGGACATCAATGAGATCCGCAGCTCGATCTTAAAGACGGAGCAGCAGGTACTGTGGCCCATCTCATTGATCACTCAGGCGCAGAACTACATTTCGACGATTAAGGCCAGTTATCGAGCCTGGATGAATCAGGTGTACAGACTGCCGGTAAATAGCGCGAACCTCGAAATGCCTAAATCTCTGGAGTCTGCCTTTCTTAGCGGGCAAACCGGGCAGATCGGCAGCTTCGGTCAGAGGTACACGTCAACCTATGGTGTGCAACCGGCCTCCGGAGCCGCGCCTCAGCTGAACCTCGGAATGATGGATATTGAGGACGCCGTCGCGAAAGACGCGACGGTGCAATCAATGGCTGCCGATCAGGCGACCACGACGATGCTTCAGACGGCGCAGAGGATCGAGGATGAGGCCCAAGCAACAGCGCCTGGCACGGCCGACATGGTCGCGGCCGAGGCGAGGACAGCTGAGTTAGCTAGCCTGGCCATGCAGCACAAGCTCCTGGCCTATCAACTGCGAGAAGCGGCGATCGCACTCGGCCATCGTGGCTCCATTCTCAAACAGTCGACTACCAACACACAGAATCTGAATCAACAAATTCTCAATCATCTCGGAGGCGCCCGATGACAACATGGCAGTCTTTCACTCGCAAGCCGTTTGTGCGCCGGCTAGCCCTGGGCGGGGCCGGAGTATTGATCTTGGGCACCGTCGCTGTGCGGCCTGCGCACTCACAATTTGGCGTCGACATCGCGGCGATCCTTGCCGGGCTCAAGGCGATCAACAACACTCTGACGAATGCAGTTGCTTCGCCGCTGAAAGCGATCAATAAGGTCGAGCAACAGGAACAACAGTTCCAGCAAAACGTACTCTATCCAATATCGGCCATCAACAGCGCCAGGCAAATGGCGACTGGTTTTACAGCATCCTTTAGCAGTTTCCGTCAGCTGGGTACGCTGAATATCTCAAGCGCGACGCTCCCTAATCCACAGCAACTCGAACAGCAGATGCTGTCTGGTAATCCCAATAACATTTCCTCGATCAACAGTGCTTACCACAATGTCTTTGCCCCGCTTCCGGCGCAGACGGCTATGCCCCAGAACGTTGCCTACCAGGTCGACATGGGGGATGCACAAGCGCAGGATGCGATCAAAAAGGCAATCGAGCTCGATGCCTTTGCCGAGCGGGAGATGGAAGTTGCACAGAAACTAAACGATCAGATCGCGGCTTCGGCGCCTGGGACAGCACCGATTCTAGATGCTGAGGCTTCGGCGTGGGTTATACAGGCGAACGCCTATACACAGATGGGAATGGCAGAACTGCTGCGTGTCAACACCGCAAGTGTGTCGAACCGAAGCGGAGAGCTCAAGGATTCGACTACTCAAATGCAAAATCTCAATCAAAGAATCACTCACATTCTGGCGCCACCGCGATAACCGGGAGTTGTCGATGAATCCAGGAATCTTTGAATTTCAATCCATGATGACCTCCGTTGTTAGCGGTATCAGCGGCAGCCTGTTGACGGCAGTGCAGAGTGTCGCTTACATCCTGATGACGATTTGCCTGGTTCTCGGAATCTACGAGGCTTATGTAAAGGGTGGAGATATTCGATCACTGGCTGCGACGTTTCTCAAGTATGCCGTTGCAGCGTTCGTGATCGGTTACTGGTCTAACTTCTTCTCGGATCTCTTTGCCGGTTTCAACCAAATTGCCAACACCATCGACAGTAGTTATGGCGCGGGAGACCTGGCGACTAATTGGTTGAATGGCCTCAAGGCTCTCTGGACATCGCAAGGCTATGATTCCATTTTCAGCGGTATAGTATTCTCGCCGTCTGCGATATTGACAGTGCTCGAGATCTTCCTCGCGTATGTCATATATCCAATCGCAGTTCAGATCTTTGCTTTGATCTATACATATTGGGGTTCATGTCTCTTCGCGATGGGCCCTCTGGTCATAGCTCTGGCTCCAAGTGCAGTTGTTAATTCGCTGACGAAGTATTACACGCTGAATCTTGCTGTATGGAATGCGTGGACTGTCATCTACGCTGTTTTCGCGTGCCTGATTACAGCCATACATGGCAACGACGTGAACGCAGTTGTGAACGGGAATCTTACGGCGTTCGGCTTAGCGAGCCAAGAGTTCGGCGCATTGGGTGGTGGGATCGAAATGGTCGGGCTAGTCAGCATCATTTATGCCATCTGCATTCTATTGATTCCGATGGTGGCAGCTTTCATCCTTCGCGGGCAGTTCTCAGCCGTTGGAGCAGGTTTAACCATGGCCGTATCCAAAGTCGCGAATGGCGGAATCAGCGGTGCCAGGGCAGGCGCGGTGCTTGGGCCGGCGGGTGCTGCTGGTGGAGCAATGGCGGGAGCAGGGTTGGGATTTCTGGGCATTGGCACCAATGCTCTGTTTGCGACAGGTTCAGGTGGCTGGGGCGGACAGGGCGGAAGTGTAACCGGAACATATAGCACTCCGCCGCCCGATACGCCCCCACCCAACAACCCGACCAGAGGCTAAAGAGGAAAAGAGGCAGAGTATGACGATCAAGGCCAAGAGCAACGTCAAGAATGAAACGCCCAGGTTTTATGAGATGGACGGAGCGCTTAGAGCGTATTCGAACCGCAGTATAGTGATCGCCGGTGTCATGGGTTTGGTGGCGCTAGTCGCTGTTGTCGGCTTCCTGTTCGTGCGCATGGAGCCGCCGACTGTGATTCGAGTGAACAGTCAGGGCGAGGCGAGTGTCATTACGCCGTATCGATCAGCAAAGGCACGCTTTTTGCCCTCGGTGCTTGCGGCGAGCTCACCGAATGCGGCGCCGGATGAATACGAAAAACAGGCATTCGTGAAAAGTTTTCTGGTTCGCTATCTCAACTACGACCCGCACACACTTTCACAAAACTGGGCCGATGCGATGAACCAGATGACGACAAATCTGCGGCGCAGCGCTCTTACTGCCATGGAGCAGAACGACACGGTAGGCAAGCTCGAAGATGAGCAGGGGAGCTCAACCTTCAAACTGAGCCACATCGAAGAGAGCAAGGATGAATCCTTGACGTACACAGCCTTTGGTGTAAGGACAGTCCGCAGCATGAACAATGAGCACGAGCTCATTAACCAGCTGGTTGAGGAATACCACATCCGTCTCATCAATATTGAGCGGTCTGCGGACAATCCCAGTGGCCTGCTGATAGGCGAGTACTGGTCGAAGCAGATCGAAGGGGAAAAGCGGGATGCGGTCCTCGCTGACAGTATGCTCGCCGGCACCGCGACAAAGAGCAGTGTTACGCAGCCCGGCGGAACGGATGGAGGAGTGACCCAATGAACAGTGAAGGGCGCGTGATGCCGATGCTGTCTACTGCTGGGACTAAAGCGCAGCGGCGCGGGCGGAAGCCGGGCGAGGCGAAAGACAAAGGTCCCATGATTCTCTTCTTTCTCGGAGAGGGAGGGCCGGATAGAGAACAGCTGGCGCTTAAAGAACGGTTCGGCTCCGAAGGCGCCGTGATGGTTGAGGCGTTTAAGCGAGGCGAACCCTACTACCGCGTCGAAGTGTGGCAGTCGCGCGCCGTAGTCAACGATGGAGTTGTAGCGATCGAGAAAGAGCCGGTGAAAGCGCAGACCTGAGATCACCGGGCGGACGAGTTCAGAAAAACCAATCGATAAAGCAATGCTTTCCGATCTGGTTCTCTGAGCCACCTTGCGGGCCTATTCGCAGGGATTCGTTCCGCTAACCGGCATTGAAGCCTGGTTAGTTCCCCTTAACAAGCTCGGGAAACACCAGGTCAAGCCGGTATTAGCGGGTTGGCATGGTTTCTTCCTGTGCCCAAGCACACGGAGAACTTACATGCATAGTGTTCAAGGAAATCGAATTGTGATGATCGACATCGATACCAACGGGCGGACGGAAGAGCGCATTCCTGGCACAGGTCAGGAATCGTGGCTCGACACAACGCTTCTGGGAGCGATGTATCCCAATATCCACGTGGCGCTGGTCAGTGTTCCCACCGAGCCTCTCGATGACTTCGAAGAGGCTAGCGTAGCGAATGCGATGACCAACGTTTCGCACAATGGCATTGCCTACAAAATGGTCGGAGCATCAGGTTCGGCCAAGAACGGCAAATACTACTATTGCGATGCTGCGCATGAACCTTTGATCGCCAAACGCTTCCAGCAATGGCCGGAGGCGGCGATCACGTACTTCGGGATCCTGGTGTCCGGCTGCAAAGTCGTACGCGAGGAGCCGGAAGCTCGCGTGCTGGTGGTCAAAGATCTCGAACTTGGAACCAACGATTGCCGTGGCTGGATACGGAGAAGGCTCTTCAGGAAACTTGAGCTTCCTGAAGGACATTTTTACCAGTTCCGCTTGGCATTCGGGGAAACCCAGGCGAAGGGCAGCTTCAAAATCATGGCTGACGATGTTGCCGACGCCCTTAGAGCTGACATCATCGTTCCGGAGAGTTCGATCAAGCCCAGTATGAAGATGCCGTCCGCTCTAGCCAGTTTCATTGGCCTGGGCTCGCGCATCTTCGAGAGCGAGATCGTTCTGGGAATCCGTGAAGTCTCGCGGCCTCTCGAGTTCGAATCAAGCTATACCGTACTGCAACACGCGCCGGCGGAGTCGATCGAGACCGAGATCGTTCCGCAAGCCGTAAAGATGATCGAAACTCTCAAGACGGCGTGGAGAGACGGGAATCACCGCAAGGTGGTTGAGCTCATCGGGCAAGAGGTCCGCCAGAGTGACAACTCAGAGAGCGCAGAGTTCCAAAGAGTTGTCGAAGCGGCACTTCTGGCCGATGGTTCAGGCGAGATAACACGCCATCCCTATATCCACACGCAGCTCAGCCGGTTGATGGCGAGATGGGCTTATAAACTGATGACCGGAGGAGGCATTAAACTGCCCGCGTTCGCGCTGGCAGACGATGGCTACCTCGTGCTTCAGGATGGAAAGGTTCTGTCCCGCGCTGACTGGATGCCGCTGTCCGCAGCTATTACAACGGTTCCGTCCAAATCCGGCTTATGCGTGCGCTACCCCGTACGCATGAAGGAAGACCTCCTCCCACTCGAGCATCTCGAAGGGGAAAGGTTGACGGGCTACTTGATCGAAAAACACGGACTCAACCCTGACGTTGCAGTTCTGGTTGTGAACGAGCAATTGACGCTTGAAGGGACCTACACGCTCCATTCAGAAACCGCTAAACGCAATGGCGGCGATTATGACTTTGACTGGGTGTGCGTCATTGATGCGGCGCGGTTTCCACGGTTTGTGGAAAGCCGTCTCCGCATGGAACGCGAACACGAGGTCACGAAGACGAAGGCGGGTAAAGCTAAGTCTCCGTGGTTTTCCCTCGAGTTCGTCGCTCTCAAGTCACGCGGGAATCAAATCGGGGTAATCACTGACCTGATGAGTTCCTGTGTCGCCAGCGGTCGCGACGACTTGCTCTATGAGCTGGTCGGAGAGTTGCAACTGGAGATCGATTCGCTCAAACACAACACCGGCGCCGACCGGAGCAAGCTACGTGAAATTCGCCAGCAGGTCCTTCCGGCTCCCTGGCTTGCTTTGAAAGAGGCCAAGGCGATCAACGCTCAGGAGCTGCCACCCTCGCTCGAGATTCTGGCCACAGATCGTATCGGCCGGCTCTACAACATTCTTCGCAAACACATCGAGGAATTGATGGAGAAGCCGTTCCCGATCGAGCAGTTCCGCGGCCTGATCACGGGCAACACTGTATCCAGCGTCATGTTTGAAGAAGCGCGCCTGATCAACACCGTGTATGCAGCTGGACACGGCATGATTCAGGGAAAACTCTCTCAGGAGAAGAAGGCACATGATCAGGCGACTGTACGAGTGGCGGAAGCCATCCGGTCAGGAAACTGGCAGTGTATCGCCGCAGAAAGACGGGCATTCGCAAAAGCGAAGGCTCGTTATCGCCGCGCTCAAGAGCAAGCCAGGGAAACGTCAGCTACCTTGCAATCGATTGTTCGCAGTTGGGGCGATGGCAAGGAAGAGGGCCGGGTTGGCTGGTGCCAGGCGCTCCACACGGTAGTCTCTCGCGGTAAAGGAATGGGATCGATCCTGTTCCATGCCTTTCCCCAGGAGGTCGTCGATTCGATTGCAGCCCGCACTGGCGGATTTCGTACGCAAGTCCCGCCATCCGGAAGAGGAGTGCGTGTTGTTGTTGAGGGCGACTGCTTGTTCTCTGTTCGCCCAGGCAGGAAGGAATTCCTGCTTCGGCTCGACCGGGAAGCGAACCGAATCGTTGGGACCGCAAGTTAAATCGTCGGGCGCTATACGGCTCGTCGACACACAACTGAATAGCCAGCCCCCTGGTGGACCAGCAGTCGAATCGTCTGTCCTCCAGGGGCAAAACGTTCGCCCTGCTGCCTCACCGGGAAGAATGGAGTAAGTGGATGCGATTCCTGAACTGGCGCAGAACGAATGGCGGGGTGCGGGTATCCGTCAGGATTCAGCGCACACCGCAACAGTGGTTCTTCCAGTGGGCAACCATTGGCAAGCGCCGTTACTCGAAACGCGAACTGCTTGACATCGAAATGCGAGTCAGGAAGTTCGTAAACCCAAGGATCCAGCTTCCGCCGCGGACACTGGAATCCGAAACTCACACCATTGTGGTGTGAATACAGCCTGGGGTGAGGAGGATGGCCACTCGGCCTCCTCTTCCCGCAGGATCCAGGGAGAGAGCCGTCATGCTCATTCAGAAAAGTGTCGTCGTACTCAGCATTCTGGGCGGGAGCATGGTCTATGCTCAGACCATCGTTCACCAGCCCGTCAATCCCAACGGCGTTACCGAGGTTCGCACCGCGCTCGATCACATCAGCATTTTGGCGCTGCCTGAAAAGATTACCCGGGTTGCGGCGGGAAGCGATGCCATGCAGATTGAATGGCACGATAACAGTGTCTTCATTAAACCCCTCAAGGCCGGTCAGTCAACCAACCTGATGGTCTGGACCGAGCACCAATTCTCCACCTATGAACTGGAGGCGCCAGGAGACGTTCACAACATGTCATTCGTCATTGACGAAACCGCATCTCCGGTTCCTCAGGGTAGTGGGCATTCCGTGCCAGCAGCAGCAACCTCTTCACCCCAGGAAGTTCAGCGCGTAACTGATTCGGTCATCGGCTCCACCTTGCTGCAGGTAACGCCGGTCGTGCTTAACGGTGTTCGTCCCGCCAAGGACTATGTCACGGTTCTCATCAAGGAGGTAGTGCGCGACAAGAATTCCCTCTATGTGCGGTTTGCTGTCAGCAATGCGGGATCGCATCCGTATCGGATCGTCTCGCCCAATGTCTTCACGCTGAATCCAACGAAAAATGCCGAACTTCTCGCTGGAATGAAGGATCTGCAGATACCGGAACAGGCAACCTATCAATTCCAGCCCAGTGAGAGCTCCCAGGTCGGGGTCAGGAGTGCGGCTCTTCCTCAGAAGGACGTTCCACCAGGTGCAACCGTCGAAGGAGTATTGGTTCTTGAACCGGCCGACGTTCAGAAAGCCGGAGTGTACGAATTCGTCTTCGGAAATGACGGGACTCATCGCATTCAGGCCACGGCGGTGCTCTGATGACAGAGCTCGAATATATTTCCCCTGAGGAGGCGCGTGCGCGCCTCCTTGTTGCTTATCGCAGAGCCGGCGAAGACGAGTTCCTGGAGACGTTGCGCCGTCCATTTACCAATCCGATCGCGCAGCGCGACGACAAGGGCAGACGCAAGGCCCACCCGCTTCTCATCGTTGCCGTGATTCTCTTGGTCCTCGCCGGAGCCGCCATGACCTTCTTCAGCTTTCAGGGCTGAACCGATCGGAGATTCAATTGCCACGTGAATACCCCTATCGTCGACACGATGATGCGCAGGATGCGGTCCTGCTGGGCTGGGTGCTCATACTGGGAATCTTTGGAATCCTCTATTTCCTTGTCTACGACCGGCTGCATGTGCGGGCTGGCCAGCTCGTCGAAATCACCATCTACCCTCTGCTGCTCGCCGTCTTTCTGTGGGAAGTGTTGCGCTACAAGGCGACGAAGAGAAATGAAATGGAGGCGGCATGGCCTCGGCCTGTCCCGTATGTTTCTCGCCAGAAGGAAGAAGAGTACCTCAGGGAAGCCCGCAAGCGATCCTCGGTCCTGCTCGGCTACGACATCTTTGGCGATCCATTCTATTGGAGCGATGACACACGCACCATGCAGTCGAACGCTTTCGGCATGACCGGCGCCGGGAAGACAAATCTGCTCGAAACGGTCACCGAACAGGATATTTTGCGCGGTGTCCCCATTATTTTCATTGATGGCAAAGGCGACAAAAAGCTATTAGCTGAACTGCTTCCTTCAATTGAAGCCGCAGGTCGCATGCAGGACCTGCGAGTGATCGACCCGATGCGGCCGGAGATATCGGCGCGCTACAACCCGTTCTGGGCTCCTGAAGGCAATGCAGAAGAACACGTGGGTTTTGTCTTCGAGTCCTTCAATATGGAGAAAGACTTCTTCGAGGGCCACCAGCGAGTCTACCTCGAGAACATCGCCAGGGTATTGCACTACTCTGGCAAGCGCTTCAATTTCCACGATGTTCTGGTCTGTGCATACGACCAGGCTCTGCTAAAGACGCAGATGAAAGTGGCGCTCGATCGTGTCGCGATCGATCCAACTATCACACGCCAACAGAAGTTGACGCTGACCATGAGCGTGCGCAATCTCCTCGAATCTTTCGAGGACAAAGAGCGGGTCTCAAAAATCCAGGGGTTGATCAACGAAATGATGACGTTCATGGGCGACGACATGGCCATGATTACCGGAACCTATGACGAACTCCTTTCGTTAGACGATGTGATCGACAAGGGACTGATCCTGTTCATGAGTTTGAACGTGAACGTGAACGAACGAGCTGTGACCGCCCTGGGCCGGATGCTTCTTCAGAATCTGCAATTGATGATCGGCAGACGCTATTCCCGCGCCGAGGAAGGTGAGCATCAGCCGTTCGTGAGCGTCATCATGGACGAGTTCAGCCCATTTGCCTATGAAAACTTCGCGCACATTTTGCAGACCGCTCGCGGCGCAAACGTGGCCTTTCTATTCGCACTGCAGAGTGCACCGCAGCTTCTTCAGGTCGGCCGCGGCTTCCGCAATGACGTTGCGAGTGCTCCCAACACCACCTTCATGTTGCGCACCAAAGACGAGGAGACAGCCCAATATTTCCTGAAAGCCAGCGCACGGGTGCGGCAGATGCGGCGCAGTATGCGTGTTCTGAAGAAGGGTGTTTTCAAGCCTGAGTTCGAAGAAGGAACGGAAGGAAGCCAGACGGAAATCAAGGACACGCTGGCTCAGGATGAGCACATCAAGAAGATGCCGGTTGGACAGATGGAAGTACTCATGACCGATCCGTTCCGCGGCACGATCCACAAGCATTTACATATCAAGAAGGCTTTCAGCCATTGGCTTCCTCAGGTGCCGATGAACGTCTATCCCAAACTCGAAACCGTGGAAGCTGATTCTCATGGACTCAACCTGAGTTTTCCGGTTCCGGATCTCGAGGAGAAGAGACAGCGGAGGCGGAGGAAATGAAACGTTGTGGAGTCCTTGTTTTAGTTCTGCAGCTCTCGATGGGAATTGCTAGTGGGCAACAAACGCAGACGCTGGCTAAGCAAACGACGGCAAACCCGCAGGCGCCATCGAGCCGAAGTTCCTATGATCCGATGGCCCGTGGAAAGGCTAGCGTTCAGCCCAAAGGGATCGTCGAGACAACTCTTGCTGGGATCAATCCACAGAATAGGGACTATGGAACTGTCGTTGCGGATTGGCGCAAAGAGATGTTTGAGACGGCAGTAAATCGCATCTACCTGTGGAGCATTTTTGTCCTTTGCCTGGTCCTGAGCGTGTCGCTTCTCGGCAATGGCTGGCTCCTTCGAGAGCGTCAAAGGCGGCTTGCCATCTCCACGAATATTGTCGTTCAGCTATTCAACGCCTATGTCGGATCGCGCGCGAAGTCTCTCGAAGTGATCGGCAAGTACAACGCGCTCGTTGAGCGTTACAACCGATTGAACGTCGACAAGAGCACTGCGACGTCAGAGCAGTCCAGCGACAGTGACGAAAACGGTCAACATAAGGTCGACTATGAGCGTGCAAAGCAGGATAAGGGGGCAGCGCAAAGTGGCTCTACTGTGGAGGTAACCTCACCTGCTGAACCGGTAATTGAGGCTGATAGGGACCAGTCAGAGGTTGAAGCGCTCCGGTCCCAGCTGCAGGATTACGAGACGAAACTTCAGCGTAAGGATGCGCAGCTTCAGGCCAAAGATAACCAGATCACCAATCTGCGCGGGCGTCTTACACGGGCTCATGACAGTTTGGAAGGCGAGCGCCAGCAGAAATCTGGGACGAAATAGCATGGTAGTTCACTGCGCAAGTTTTGGCTCGTTGTGGTGGCTTAGGCCGGGAGACCAAACCTCAGACCCGCTGCGCTTCTCATCCCATGCTGCCGTGTTCAACACGACGGGTTTCGTTTCAGGTTCTCGGGAACGCCGCTTGTGGCACATAGCAGGCGTAATTCGAATCAACCTGGGTATGCATCGCGATACTGACGACGCACGACGCTTTGAGGCATCTCGTTATGAATGCGCTGGACTAGAGCGCCGCGGCGAGTGGAATCGATTGCTGCTGGGTCGCAGGGTAGACCGTACGGTCAACGCAGAGAAGATCGTCATCTGCGCGCGAAGTAGCGCGATTGGAAGGATACGGTTCGACGCCTCATGGCACGGCAATGGGATTCAAGTGCTCGCCGGTAGCGCATTGCGGGGTGAGCAGGAAACTCTGCTGTTGGCAGCACCTGGTGCGCAATTACAAACGGACGCAGGAGACTGGGAGATCTTATGGGACGGCTTAGCGAAGCGTTGATCGACGAGTATGAGAGACAAGTGTCGGGTGACAGTTCGAAGGCTACGTACATTCGTTATAGTCAAGAGCGCGATCTGCCGATGCTCCTCGCAATCCGAAATGCCACTTTCATAAGCCACGGACAGCTGTTCGAGCAACTCGTCGCAACGGGAAGCGAAATGTCTCGGCGTGCTTGCAATTGGAGAATTCAACGCCTTGTCCGAGCTGGCGTCGTCTCGAAGATGCCGCCACAGCTTCCATACTGTGGCCCTGTTTATACGATTAGCCGGAGCGGTCTGGCATGTCTCGAGTCCTGCGGACAAGGGCTGATTAGTCTCACATCGGAATCAAAGTCGCTGGCAATTCCAGCTCAGGTTCGGCATTACCTTGAATTGGGAGAGATCCAGGCTGCATTTCGGAGGACGAAAATGCTAAGAGAATGGACCGGAGATCTCGAAGTGCGGTCCATCAATCAGTCGATCGATTTGCCTCTTGCTAAGGATTATGACGCAATCGTTGAATTGGAATTCGAGGGTTTTCGCTACAGAATCGCCTTAGAATACGAGCGATCTCTCAAGGCGTCGACGCGCTATCAGGAAATTGTTGCGGCGATCGAGGACGAAGATCAGGTACAACTGCTCGTCTATATGACTTCTTCCATTGACCTTCTTTACCAACTAAAGGCAGAGTTTGAAGAGCAGAGGTTTCCGATCGCTCTGGTTACTGCGCGGAGTTTTTGTATGAGCCCACTCGCAACGCGCATGTATTCGACCCGCAGTTTGGGAGGCCAGAAAGCAAACCTTGAGGATGTTCTCGCTGCAGTTCCCCGGCGAAAGAGCGTGCCTCCAGGCGAATAAATCGTCCACGAGTGATTTGGTGCGGGCCCAATCCGAGGATGATTCTGAGTTATTCATTTCCGCAGAGAAGCGTTTGCACCTGCCAAATTAGACCTTACGTTCGCCGAGCCAATTTCCAATTCAGGGCCTAATAGTGGTGATTGCTGTTCATGTGGAGCAGCTGTGAGTAGCGTGCCTGCGTGGCACCCGATGCGTACCTCAGCACTGCCCGCTTACGTCTCTTTGCCTTCCCGCACTATACCCTCAGTGTGCCCCTGAAATCCGCAAGGAATTGATCGTAAAGACGCTATTTCTGACTATCCCCTGAAAATAGCCTGTTTTGGGGTAGCGTAGTTCCGGATAGCTGACAAATCGATCGGAACCGACGCTTTGACTTTCAGCCCGTCAGGATGAGTGCCTCGCCCTGTTAAGCCGTTGATAGTTGGCGTGACGCCCGTTCCGCTGGTCCTGATCAACCTGGTCTATCTTTCCTGATTCACGCGTGCATCGGTGATTCGCAATCACCCATGATCGACACGCGATTAATCGGTGCGCAGAGCCGACATCGGGTCGATCCGCGCAGCCCGGCGCGCTGGGATCAGCGTCGCCGCCATCGCCACTCCCAGCGTCATGACTCCCGCCACAACAAAACTCAGGGGGTCGGCAAAGCTCATCTGATATAGCTGCGATCGCAGCAGATTCCCGACGGCCAGCGCCAGCGGAATCCCCGCTGCCAGCCCTGCCGCACATAGCAGCAGGCTTTCCACGAGCACCATACGTAGCACCGTCCCGCGCAGCGCTCCCAGGGCCATACGCACACCAATCTCCCCGCGCCGTCGCTCCAGCCGGTACACGAGCGTCCCGTACAACCCGGTCGCAACCAGCACAATCGCCAGCACCCCGAAACCCATTGCCAGCCGTGCAAACAACAGCGGCGTCACGTAGGACTTCTCGAATTGCACCGCCTGCGTCATAGGATTCTGCAGCGGCAGATCCGGATCGAGACCTTGCACCACCTGCCGCATCTCCGGCAACAGTGCCATAGGAGCCTCCGCCGTCCGCACCTCGACCGTCACCTGACCGCGCATTCCCATTTGCGCCAGCGGAAAGTAGTCCGTCGGCATCGGGCGCTCCCTCACCGACCGGAACCTGCTGTCCTTTACCACACCCACAATCTCCGCGCCGTCAATCCGGTGCCCCAGCGCACCGCCCGGCAAATAGCGTCGCGCAAACGTCTCATTCACAACCACAATCGGTGGACCTTTCGGCACATCAGATGCGGCGATGTCCCGTCCCATCAGCACCGGGATGCCCATCGTGTGGAAGAAGTCAGCGCCCACCGAGTTCTCGTAGATCTCCGCTCGTGCGCCGCTGATTTCCAATAGCTGCTTGCCGTCAAGGTTCGCACCGCCGCTCCGCAGCGCTCCCGATCCCGGCCGCCACTGGGCCATCGACACCGCCTCTACACCCGGCGAGCCTTTGATCCTGCCAAGGAGTTCGTTGTAGAACGACCACGCCTGCACATCGTTCGGCCCCTGGGGAAAGAGATCGAAAATCAGCAACTGATTAGCGTCCATTCCCAGATTTAAATCCTCGTAGCGCAGGAGTGTCCGTACTGTGAGCCCGGCCGCAACCAGCAGCGTGAAGCACAGGGCGATCTGGAGCGCGATGGCCGCATTCCCGCGCCGGACCCGCTGTCGGCTCTGGCTCACTGCGGCGCTTGTACTGCGCAGTGCTTGCTCCAGTGATATCCGTTGCATGCTGCGCAGCGGCGCCAGCGAGAAACCTAGCGCCACCAGACAAGCCACCGCCAGCGTAAACAGCAGCACATTATGGTCCGGTATGAGGCCTGATTCAATTCGTGCCCATGCTGCCAGCGCCCGCGTCGCGCCCAGCGCCAGCACCCACCCCAACATCGCTCCCGAAGCAACCAGCAAGACGCTTTCTGTCAGCAGCTGCCGAAAGAGCCTACCCGTTCGTGCCCCAGCCGCCATCCGGATTGCAAACTCACGCTCCCGTGCCGCGTTCCTCGCCAGGATCAGCAACGCCACATTCGTGCACGCGATGAGCAGCACCAGCCCAACGAGCGCCATCATGATCTCCACGGGTGTCCGGTAAGCATGGGCGTACTCCGCGATTCCCTGAATCTGCGCGAACCCGAGATGCGCTGGCCATTTCTTCGGATCAATCGGACCCGCCCCGATGTTCGCCGCCTGCCAGAACACCGCCTGCAGCGCCGCTACCGCCTGCTCCGGCGTCACCCCTGGCTGCAGCCGCGCCACCATCGGCACCGCCCACCACTTCGGCCAGTTGTACAACGTGCCTTTGTCCCCAGGCATGCCCCAGGCGTTCAGCTCCGACCGGTCCTGCAGCGGAACCCAGAAATCGACTGCATTTCCGGGATCGACGCCGAAGAACGTCGGCGGCGCGATCCCAACCACGGTGAACGGCACATTTTTGATGAACAGCGTCTCCCCAATTACCCCTGGATCGCGCGAGAACGCGCGCGTCCACAGACCATAGCTGATCACCACTTTCGTGGTGTGACTCTGTTCATCGGCCGTCGTGAATCCGCCGCCCCGCACCATGCGCACACCAACCCCAGAGAAGAAGTCGCCGCTGACCTCTTCGCCCGGCTCCGCGCCCGGCGTTTTGCCGTAGCGGATCGGTACCTTGCCCACGCTCAGCGGCACATGCGCCATCAGCGCGCTGAACACCCGCGTCTGCGTCCTCAATGCCTCATACACCGGAAAGGAAAACGAGGTATTTCCGTGCCCCGACCCTGTCGTGTTCGGTGGCTGGGTACCGCCATTCATCAGCATCACGCGATATACGCCCTGCGGATCGTGCACTGGCAGCATCCGAAGCAGCAGTACGTCGAGCGTGCTAAAGACCGCTGTGTTTGCGCCGATTCCCAAGGCCAGTGTCACAATAGCCGTCAGTGCGAATCCCGGTGCCTTGCCCAGTTGTCGCATACTGAATCGAATGTCCTGGAAAAAACCCGCAAGCTGAAGCGGCATCACAACCTCCTGAGCTATTTCGAACCCGGTTCCCGTGGCGGGTCAATTGTATTAGATCGCCGGCTCCATCCTGCCTCGGCACCTGTGGCTGAACACCCGACGCATCCGCTCGCCGCCGTTCAGCCGGGGCAATCTTATTGACGCGAATTGAGCGCTGCGTCCCGAAGCTCTGCGGCCTTGTGAATCTCTATGAGCGCAGAATCGAACTCACTCATCGAGCCTCGTGAAGAACTCCAAAATTTCCAAGTTACGGACAAACAGGAAACTGCACCAGCCAAATTCGAAGACGATCTGGCACAATCGCGCGGCTGCGTCGCCTTTTGCGGGCCCGACCGGAAAACCGCTTCTCGACTGCTGCCACCCGAATTATGAAGGAATATGAAGCAGCTTTCCGCAGCGGCGGCACATGTATGTGCGCGCCCACGTTGAGTAGAGCCCGGGGAAGACCGTTTGATTGTATCGGGACACTTTGCGACTTGTTAGGACAAGTCCGATGACGCAACCGAGGCACATCAGTCCCAAGAGACCGAGTGGGTACTCCATGGATGATGCAACCTTTGGGTACCTGAGCATCGCGCTGTAGCAGGCCCAGGACCAGAACAAAAAGAACGAGAGCAGGAAGCCCCACAAAAGAAATGGGCCGCCGTACCCCTTGCGGCGCGGCGGCGCCGCTCCTTGAGCTGAGTAGGTTTGGCTCTTTCCCCAATACGCTGGACTGGAATATGTCCTTGTGCCCTGCTCATAGAGCACCGACAGAGCCACGAGGTCCGGGCAACCGCACTGATCGCATTGGTAAGAAGGCTGCTGTTTTGCGACGGCCATTTCCGTGACTCCGGAAATAGCTTGCCACAATTCGAGCCCGTCGTCATGGGGAGTAGAGGTTTTTGCTCTACATAATCTCGGGTCTGGAGCAGCACCTTAACGGTCCCTCACGCTCCTGGTTCTCGCAGCCCTAACATCCCCGCTACCCGAGTCTCGTTCGGTATCTCTCGTAGAAAACCACTGAAATTCAACTGAATAGAGGTGCATCATGGTTTCCCCCAGCCTGTCTCTCCGCGAGCGGCTTATCGTCGCTGGACTGTTGCGCCCAGCGGATCCGGACGAGAAATCCACGGCTCATCAAAGATTCTCCGTCTATCTCCAGACCATGGCGCGTACAGGCATTCGTGCCCGCTCAACTTTGGACACCGAGTTGGCGCTTGCAATATTGGAGCGTTGGTACACCCTTTAATACTCACCTGCCTCACTCTTCCCGCATGAGTTTGGATGGATCGAGGTCATCCCACCCTTCCAACTGCTCCTCGTTCACCATGGGCACCCAGTAGTCCGGCCATACAAACCGCTCCGTGCCGTGGAACGGCGGCGGCGCCACTCCCACCACCGTAAACGGATGCCTGTTGAGCTCCACGGTCGTGCCGACCACACCCCGATCGGCATGAAACGCGCTTCGCCACAGAGCATCGCTCAATACCACATACGGCGCTGAATTCGGGCCATGTTCGTCCGCCTCGTGGAAGAACCGTCCTGCCTCCGGCTGTACCCCCAGCAGATCGAAATAGTTGCCGGTGACCTCATCGCCGTGGACGCTCGTCACCGCATTACGCCACGTCAGTCCCGCATGAGAATATCCATAAATCCCGGGCATCCCGCTGAAGGCGGTGTTGCGCTGGCGAAAATCCTCAAACGCGGGATACGACGTCGTCAGCAGTCTTCCGCTCATCCACGCCTTATGACGAAGCTGATACAGGTTCTGAGGGTCGCTCACATCCAGCTGGTGCAGCAGGACCGCGTTCAGTACTCCGAAGACGACGACATTCGCTCCAATACCCAGGGCCAGAGTGACTAAGGTCACGACCGTGAACGCGGGAGACTTGCGAAGCATGCGAAGGGCATAACGAACATCCAGCAGCAGATTCTCCACGAATGGCAGTCCTCTTTGGCTTGGTGGTCTTCCCATCGTCGATCGTAATGCATAGTTCTTCACCGCAGTTCGCTTTTTCATTCCAGCCTCCGCTCGCGCGGGGGTTTGTCATTTCTGCAGCAATCACTCTCAAGAGGAGAAGGTCATGTCGAATCGTTATCGTCGCTACTCGAAGCGCGAGCTGCTAGGCAGCTTGTATGTGGACTATGTCATGTCCGTCACCGACCTTGGGCTAACGCCCAACGCGAATCGCTGGGACGTCCTTCGGGCCTTCCTGAACGTGGGTGAGGCGCGCGCAGAGCGACTGGTTGAAGAAACCGGCGGGTTTCTCCTGCTGCAGAGTGTTCCGGGATGCCCTAACACGGGAGCAATTTACGCCTACATCGAGCGCCTGCAGGCCTTCTTTTGGCTTCGTTTTGAACAGAAGGAGGACACGCTCAATGGAGAGGATTTCCAAAATGTGTTGCGCGTTCACCACCTGGTGAAATTCGTGAGCGGTCATGCTGGAATTCCTCATCGTCGTCATCGTAGGAATCGAAGAGGCCGTCGCGCCGCAAAGAGAGCTGCTGTCTTAGCAGCTCCCTTCTCGGTGGCCCGGGTGCCCTATTCGTAGCCGCGCCTTAGCAAAATCAAGGAAATTCTGGCCCATTTGACCGAGTTTTAGAACCGGGCTACAACTACACAACTTTGACAGAAGGGAGGACGAACCATGTCGTCATTGGGCACTTCAGCGTGGAAACCACCTCGCTCACGCGCGGAAATACTGCCGGCATCCGTTGAGCAGGCGGCGGAATACATGACGTGGTTCGTCAATCGCCGCGCCTACACCCGGCAAACCGATCGACCGGATGAAAAGTCGGGAAAGTACTTCTTCTACCAGGCGCGGGATCGTCAGACAAAAGAGCGGCTGGCTCTCGACGAGCAGGTCGTTCGGAAGCACCTGGCTGGAGTACAAACCGTCGGGCTTTATGCCATCAACCCCATAACGCAATGCTCGAAATGGGTCGCGATCGATGCCGATTACGACCGCGCCTACCGCGATCTGCGGACCCTCAAATGGGAGCTTGAACAGGATGGAGTTCACGCCATCGTGGAGATGTCTCGCCGCGGTGCGCACCTGTGGATTCTCTGCGCTGAGCCGCTGCCAGCGAGGCTCTGCCGTATCTATATATATAACCTCGCTCTCCGGCTGGATGTTCCGATCAAAGGAGCATTCAAGCAAGTGGACGGGATCGAAGTCTTTCCCCGCCAGGACGAGTTGGGAGCTGAGGAGTTTGGGAATGCGATCCGAGCTCCTCTTGGCATTCATCGAGCCAACATGCACCGGTATTGGTTTGAGGATGCTGGAAGCGGCCTCGTCGAACAGCTGGAGTACCTGCGCACGGTAAAGCGCCTGACTGCGGCGGAACTGGAGAGCTTTACCGAGGGTTTGTCGATTCCCGAGTCCGTCACCGGCAGGCCGGTCATTGAGCGCCCACAGTACGACACGAACCACAACAGTTTTCAAATCCTTCAACACATCAACGTTCGAGCCAAACGCAGCGGCAACTACTGGGCGCAATGTCCGTCCTGCGCCAGCCAGGGCCGTGACCGGGCGATGGACAATCTAGCGATCTCGATTGCGGATCCTCGCTACTACAAGTGCTGGGCCGGTTGCACACGGGAGATGATTCGTGAGGCACTGGGCCAGCCCATCCCTGTACGCACACACCGATAACCGAGGAGGGAGCGTGAAAGACAGTCGGCTTACCACCATGGCACGTCGTGGGCTCACTTTCCCCGCAGAAACCCGAGAGCAGATTCGAAAGACAGGGATCCGCTGCCGGCCGCAGCTCGAGATCGTCTACCAGCAACGTGCCGATGAATGGAAGTTGCGTGGAGAGGAATCAGGCGGCGCGGTGGCGGACATTGGTCACTACGTTGGCTTCGCCGGCAAGGATGGAGAGGCGCTGCCCCGGCTGCAGCGAGTGCAGAACTTTCTTCCGAACGGTGTTCACGCGGTTGTCGTTGAAGCAGCACTCGTCCGAGTGGAGATGTTTCGTTATGAGCAAACCTACGACCTGTTGATCACGCATCACTCGCTCGAAGGTGCGGAGCGAAAGCGCCCCGATCTGAAGAGTCAAATTCTATTTCTAGGGCGCAACGGTACGCTCGAAACGGAGCTGTGGGGGAAAGACGCAGCGTTTCGTGGGGGCGCCATGCCTCACTTCTTTACTCGAAGCGGCGAAGAGGGCCTGCCGGATAATCTTTGGATCGGTGCGACACTCAAGGTCACCGAGGCGGTCTGCTGCACCGGCTGCCGCCATTGTCATCTGCTGGAAGCAGGGACAGTAAAAAACGTGCTCGAGGTGCCAGCATGATCGACTGGCATCATCCCCGCATCTACGAGCGTCTGCGTTGCTTCGGCTTATGTCTATTCACATTGGGAGTTGCCTCACACAATGTTGACAATCCGCCGGCGGCGTTAGCAGCCATTGTGGTCACCGGGCTGCTTATCGTGCGGCTGAAGATTGAGCTCGATATCAAACGTGACGAAGAAGAGCACAGTTTGGAGCGAAAGGTTCATCGCATTCGGCAGATCAACACCATGGCCTCAGTGCCAGTCTTTGTAGGAATTATGGCTCTGGTGCGGCAATTGGCAAGCGAAGAGATCACCGCACCTTTTCTCAGTTGAAGTATGTGAACCAAGGGACAAAGACATCGCCGCTATGCGGCAGAGAAGTAGCAAGATCGTCTCCGGTGGAGAGGAGCAGAGGGACAATGCACATTGCTGAAAGGTCATTCGTAGAAATGGTTGCGCAGGAATGGTATGTGCTCGCCGCTTATTTTGGAACGTTTGTCTTGCTCGAAATCCGTAAGTACGGCGAGCGGATTGCCATGCACCGCGTCGCTCGTCACGCGTTGTGGGCGGCTTCCGTCGTGGTCGTGTTGCATTCGACTGTGGCGTCTGCAGCGATGATACGGAGGGCCGGCCTTGATTTCGTGGTCATCGATTACGCACTGGTGATGACTCTCACAGGTTGCCTTGTGTATCTGCTGGGCTGCATGTTCGAACAAGCTCCGCAGTCAGCGTTTGTCCGCTCGTCGAGGCATCAATGAACACCGATTGGCTTCCTCTTGAACAGCTGCTTGGCCCGTCTCTGTGTGTCGACTTTATGTTCATGGGTCGCTCCGACGAGATTCATCTGTACAAGCACAGAGACACGAGACGGTATCTCAACATTGCTCCTGATGGAACATGCTTTCGCTACTCAGCTCAGGGATATCAGCCCATCGACATCGAGGAGGCGATCGAGCAGGTTTTCCGTCGAAGAAGCGCGATCACTTAGGTTTCACGCCGGAATGACAAGGGCGTGAGAAAAGGAGAAGAGCAATCATGGCAAAGACTGTCAACAAGGTAATCCTGTTGGGAAATGTAGGAAAAGATCCAGAAATCAAATCGACGAACGGAGGTACGCTCGTCGCAAACCTGTCTTTAGCAACCAGCGATCGTTACAAAGACAAAGTAGGCGAGTGGCAGGAGCGTACGGAGTGGCACAACCTTGTCGCTTATGCGCGAGGCGCCGAGATTCTTCGCGACTATGTGAAGAAGGGTTCCAAACTCTACGTTGAAGGATGCATCGCGACGCGCTCCTGGGACGACAAAGAAACGGGTAAGAAGATTTATCGCACAGAGATCGTCGTCAGTGAAATCAGCTTGCTGTCACCGGCAGAAGGTTCCAGTGGCCATGGGGCGAGCAACGGTGGTTCACACAGTCGGAGAAGTGGTCGTAATGACGCTGGTGAAGACTACGGCGAGCTCGGCATCCTGGACAGTGACGTGCCCTTCTAAATCGGGGTTTACGATGAGTGTTCAGTTTCCTATTCGTTACCTCTCTAATGAGGGCAACCAGAAGGCGCTGGAGGCGCGTCATTCCTTCCCAACGCCAAGTATGACCCCGTGTCCAGTTATCGCCGACCCGACATCCGTAGAGCGGGGTTAGGTCCAGTGTCCAGTTTTGACTCGAAGATCATTGCCCCTTAGCGCTTTTAGTGGACACTGGTCCTCGAAACGAGGGTGAGCGATGGCGGACACGGGGAAGACATTCTCGTGTTCAGCGCAGATAGGGCGGACGCCGCTGGTGAATGCGAAGGAATGCCGCCAGCCACTACATTGTCATGCTGCCGTCGGCACCGTTGCGGTTTCGCGGATAATCGGCCGGCTGATAAAGTCAAAGCTTGCCGCCCCAAAAGCACCCCAAGAGCGTTGACCAGGAAGTAACTGACGTATGGGCCACAAACCAGGAGTTGACCGGGTGTCGAGAGTGTTGGTCACGTCATTTGCGGGCTCAATCCATCCCATCTGTTACCGCTAGGTGAAGACAATATCTGGTTCCACGGCAATAATCCGTAACGTAGAAACGTGCCGAAAATAGAACTGCGACAGTAGTTGTTTCTGCGGAAGGGAATGATTGCGACACGATGACTACGATTGAAATGCTTTGTGTTCTCAGCGAGCGAGCAACACGAACTGTTCAATGGCAATCTTCGGACCCACGAGCGAACGCTCCATATCCGGAAGTAGCATCACCGTAATCTCATCAAACTCGCGTATTGTTGTGCCGGCGGGAACCGAGAAGCGGAGTGTCTCGTGCGTTGAGAAGGAGTTGGACGAGTAGCGACGCGCCTCGCTACTCACCACAGGTTGCTGGCCCAAATAAAGCGTCGGCTTCTTCGGAAGCGCTGAATCGGTTAGCAGAACCGCCATTGAAATGGCGCCTGGTCGATTGTCGCGGTTTTCTATTTCTACCTGGATTTCACGACAGTGTGCCAAGCTAATTGGCCTGCCAAGACTCTGATGCGCTTCCATTATCAGAGGAATGGAACTGTTTGATTCGACGCTTACGGCCAGCGGCGTGCCACACGCCTGGTGTGCCTTAGGCCCGGGTCGATTGTCGGGAGGCTGCAGGTACCAGTAGGGTCCGTTGAAGCGAATGATCAGAGGGCGCGATTTTCCTGGAGCGAGCAATGAAGTTTGTTGCGGGAGCTGCAAAATGATCTGCGTCTTTTCCGGTCCCGGCCACAGAATCACGCTCTCGTAGGCCCCTGGGGCGCGGCCTGAAGCTCGAGAGTTTGGCTTCTGGCGGGAGCCGTCACCGCCGGCCGCCGCTGCGCTCATCGCGGCAGATTCGTTACGGTGAGAAACGCCCTCGAGCAAGGCCCACACTGTCAACAGAATGGCCGGTAATGCAACGCTCGTTAGTCTCAGCGCTGCGCGCTTGCTGTTAAATGCGTGGCTCGGCGTGAGTCCCCATTTCCATGTGAAAAGGAACGCACCCACTGCGCACAACCCACCAGCGGTCAGAATCCAACTCTCATATAGAGAGTAGGACGCCGCGTAAATGCAAATCGCAACAAAATAACCATGAAGCTCAATCGGAGCGACGCAAAGCGATTCGGCAAAGATATCTCTCTCCTCAGGCTGCCGGGAGGACAAAATCGGCTCAGCAGGTATCGGAGCGATGGGCATGGTGTTCCGCATACCTATGGCGAGCAGGGCCGCACCCAACATCGCGACCAATACTACAAGGGGGGACTTCTGGGCATACAGAAGCATGGCGGAGGGTGCCCAGACCCAGGCTGGGGCACAGATCAGGACGAAGATGCCAAACGAAATGGGAGGATCTGCTCTGAATGGACTCGCAGGGCGATTCCAGTAAAACCAAGCGCTGCCCAAGCCCGCACATATGCACACTGCAAGATAAATCAGAGCCCTGACAAAAAGAGACGCGAGCGACGGTGTGTGAGCCCCGGGCAGTCGACAGAGCAGCAAAGCGGCCATCAATGCATTTAGCAATCCGGCGCCGACCATGAATCCGAAAAAAGGCTTCACGTTCCATTGATCTGGCCTTGAAACAAGGTCAGTCGCTCCACACAGAACTGCAGAATCCGTATCCTTCACGTCGGCAACGGTCGTTGCCGTGTTCCTGGAGCGCCGCTTAGTCTCCCAGAGGGAACAAAGCAGGGTGACAAAATAGGGGACGCGCAGGACATCCGCCCACATCCGCAAGTCCGTAATCTCGCCTGTTGGCGTTATGGTGCGCCGATCGATCTGCGGGCCCGGGAAAAAATAGAGGTTCATCAGGACGAAGGTGCCAAAGTAGGCGAAGAGGAACATGGGCGCAGTCAGCGCAAACGCTCGAATTACCTTCCTCTTGCTGAAGCTCTGCGTGAAGTTCGGGTGGGAAACAAAGTAAAGGAGCATCCCGACCCATATGAAACTTAAGTTCAGAACCAACCAAAGGGCGTATGACGAGAACCCCGAAAAGGGCCCATCCATGCGCCACATTTGGCCGGAGACGAGCGAGCCGTTCTCGATCCTGTCCTGCACGGCAATCCATACAGGAGCCAGCAGAGACCATATTACGGCAAACACCAGCAGCGACCTGCGCTCGCGCAAGTGATTCAGCCATCCAGCAACGCAGGCGCCAAAGGCCTGACGCCAATACCATCCGCTGGTCCGGCCAGAGCGAAAACTCTCAAGGAGATCGCCGGTGAGAGCTTCATCCCTTTCCCCAGGCGTCAAATGCTCCAGCATCCAGGTTGCGAACGATGGAGGTTGCGTCCGTCTCATGCGCGCTCCTACTTGAAGTCCGGCAGAATCTGCCACAGCTTAGTCAAGACGCGGCGTGTTTCGTGTACCTGTCGGAGGCCCTGTTTGGTAACCCGAAAGTAGCGTTTGGCCTTGCCGCCGCGCTCCGGAGTAGGATCGCCAAGGGTGGAGACGACCAAAGACTTAGCTTCCAGACGTTCCAACGCTGCATAGACGCTGCCTAACGAGACATCTCGACCGCGATGCCGTTCAAGTTCACGCGAGATGGGCACACCGTAAGCCTCCTCGCCTAAATGGATCACGGCGAGCAAGATCATCAATTCGAACTCTCCGAGATAACTTCGCTCCGGCATTAATTCAATAATAGCGAATATATAGAATTTTCGCTATTATTGCGTCCATCCCAAAAAGATCCATTGGAGAATCCGTTCCATGCATCTCGCCCGAAACTTGCTCCTCATCGCCGTTACACTCGTCTTTCCCGTTGCGTCCCTCGCGCAGAACAAGGCTTCTGCTTCCGCCGTGCCGCTCGATGCACAACGGCTCCAGTCCATCGATTCGTATGTGACTGGGGAAATGGCCCGCTATCGCATTCCGGGTTTGGCCGTAGGGATTTATAGCCGAGGCACCGTCCTGCTGGCGAAGGGCTATGGCCAGGCGAATGTAGAACTGGATGTTCCAGTCAAACCGGAGACCCTCTTTCAGTCCGGTTCCATTGGCAAACAATTTGTATCGGCTGCGATCATGATGCTGGTGGAAGAAGGCAAGCTTTCGCTAGACGATAGCCTGGCAAAATATTTCCCCGATGCTCCAGAGACCTGGAAGCCAATTCTCATCAAGAACTTGCTTTCCCACACTTCGGGGCTCTCTGAATATGAAAGCCGCGACCGCACGGGATCGACAGGTCCTTTTTACCTGCGGCTGGATTTCACGGAAGACGAGCTCGTCACCAAGATTGAAGCACTTCCTATTGAGTGGGCTCCGGGAGAGAAGTGGGCTTACCGCAACACCAACTATGTCCTCCTCGGCGTCATCATCCACAAGGTGACCGGCAAGCCATACGCCGATTTTCTCAACGAGCGGATCTTCAAGCCGTCGGGCATGACAGCTACGCGCTTGATCAGCGACCGAGCCATCGTTTCGAATCGTGCGGCGGGGTACGAGATTGGCGCAGATGGGCAGCTAAACAATCAAGCGTGGGTCTCGCCAACATTCAATTCCACTGCTGATGGCGCTCTGTACTTCAATGTTCTCGATCTGGCGAAGTGGGACCGAGCTCTCTATGGCACACAGCTTCTTAAGCAGTCCAGCCTCGATCTAATTTGGACAGTCTATCGACTGAACGATGACAAGCCAAATCCAGGCGGTTATGGATTCGGATGGGAGATCGGCCAACAAAACAATCGCAAACGCATTGAACACGACGGAGCCTGGCAAGGATTCACTTCCGACATCTCCCGATATCCCGATGACAACCTCACTGTCGTCGTACTTACCAACCTCGATTCAGGCCATTCGAATCCTAGGCTGATTGCGCATGTCATCGCCGGTATTGTCGACCCTCCGCTTCTCCCGGCCAAGCTCATCGCAATCCCTGACACTGATCCGGAGATCGCGACCACATTGGCAAAGGTGCTGGACAAGGTAGCGACTGGCGAAGACATGCGTTCTCAGGCCTCAACCACGTTTGCCGCGATGATTACACCAGCCGCGGCCAAACAAGCCCAGCAGATACTTGCCAAGCTCTGGCCGGGCGGCACACTTACGCTTGTGAAGCGGATATCTCCACCCAACGCCGCCGGTCAAATCACATCGATCTTTCGTCTCAGCAAAAGCGATGAGGCCATCATGGTTATTTTCAGCCTCGCTCCCGACGGCAAGGTCTCTGCCATCCGCTTTTTGCCTGATCGCGAATACGAGTAATCGGTACCTCAAGAGACGATTTGTGCGAATCGCTGTATCACTCAGCGACATATCCTGAGAAGGCGTGACGAGTGGATTTCTACGATCCGGGAGGATCACCGCCCAACCGTCAGCCGCCCAACCGTCAGTGACTGGTCGGTTAACTTCCGGCCCTCCTTTGACGTGGATGATACTTTGCATCCCCCCTCAAGCCCAAACGCAAAAGTGAACAGTCGAGATGCCAAATGTCAATGAAACCCTTTATGCATGTGTAGCATAAGCAAACTGAACACTGGGAAAACCGCGTAAAACCGTTCTGAGGCATACAGTTCTGCGTGATCTAAAGGCGAAAGATCTGGTACGACTTGTATCGCTTCGTTTCAAACCTGTCCAAATCCCTCCAAATCTCAAACCTCTTTCTCTGAATGGGTGAATTATGGAACAAACACAAAACACTGCGGAGGCCTTGCTGCGTCTTGAAGAGCCGTTTTCTCCGAAGGACGTGAGGTGGCTTGTGGCCGCAACAAGCCGCGACGGCAGGAAGGGCCGCGTCTTACCGTACGCCGATCCGCGGGCTTATACGGACCGGCTGAATGAAGTTGTCACCGCGAGTGGCTGGACCCGGCAGTATTCGGTCCACACTATCGCGCCGGTAATCAGGATGAAGAAAGACAAAACCATCCAAACGGGCAAGGTGCTGGTGACCTGCACCGTGACCATCGCCGGTATCGGAAGCCACAGCGGCAGTGGTGAAGAGTGGGCCGATGATGAGAACGCAATGACCAGTGCGGAGGCCCAGGCCTTTAAGCGGGCCTGTAGCTGTTTTGGTCTCGGCCGTTACTTTTACAACTTCGCTGAGATGTGGGTCGATCTAGATGAGCATAAACAGCCGAAGAATACTCCGACACTGCCATCCTGGGCACTGCCGAAGGGGCATAAAGCAGCCAATCCTCCACGGATGAGCGAGACGTCAGGCAAGGAGAGTAAGACCAGGCTACCTGTGCAGAAGGGTCCTCTCGATGCCAGTGTTACCACGAAGATCGAGGGCTTTCGGCGAGAGCTTGGCGACGCGCTCTTTGGAAGCATTCTGGCGATGGCCCACGCCCGTTCTGCCCGGGAGATTCCAAATCAGCATGTCCAGCAGAACGTGCTGAAGTGGATGGAAAGCGGCGTCCGCGGAATGGCTCGTGTACGTGAGATCGCGGCCGAACTTCCTGAGACGCAGTTCTACGCCATCCTCGATGACCACGGCGTGGAATCGCTGACCAGGGTACCGAACTTCGCTGTCCTTGAGAAACTGGTCAACGCGATGACACAAGCTGCTGAGCAACTGTCCGTCGCCTGACAAACCATACTTAATCGGACTAAAGGGGATGTGAGCGATTGCATCCCTTTTTCCTTTTCTGAGGTGAACCATGACATTCATTCAGTGCTCGATGTGCAGGCGGGCAGCGGCCTGGGTGATCGACAAAGAAGTGTTTTGTGAGGGCCACAAAGAAATGATCATCGAGACCTTCGGAGTCGATCACTTTCCGATCCATCGACTCACAAATGACGATGACGCGTTCACCGTGTGTGGCCGCTTCGCTAAACCAAACCCCACAAAGAAACAGGCGACCATGCCTCCCAGACGGGACGCTCGATGGCAAAAGTCTTAGAAGTTCGTACTGAGCCAGCGATCTGCAGTATTCCGCTGCATCAGGCGGTCTATTGCGAAAACTGCAACACGATCTCCAACTCCGGCCCTATCGTTGTGGTGTTTGCGGCAGTGAAGCGGTTCTGCGGGTGGAACCGATCCTCAACCACCCTGACCCTCCGGGCCGAGCTTCCTTCCCGATCCAGTTCTCTCGACTCCGTGCAGTCGCCTAGCGAGCTATCGTTCAACCGACAACTTAAATTAACCTGCGAGGGCACCCTATGCCTCGATATGCCCGTTCACGTCCCGGTACCACGCCATTCACGGCTTAAACACACCGAGGATCCTCTGCGTCGGGTGCTCCTCACGACTTCCCTCGATAGTCACCGCGCTCCTCTTCGATTTCCAATAGACGCTGGCAACTGCCATCGTCCACAAAGGAACCAAATCGACTCCGGGCAAGAGCTTGGCAAAAAACGACGGCAGAAACTCCCAATGCCAGCCAAGAAGGTGAACCAGCACAGCTCCAATACCGAAATCGAGTATGTCATCAGCAGGCGATGCCGCGCCCTCAACGAATAAGGGAAAAACAGCGATTTGGAGAGCATCGGCAATGATAGCCAGCGCCATCGCGCCTCGAAAGCGCGAATCCCGCGGGGCTGTGATGTCGTGAGTCACATCAGCCTGCTTCTTTATCGTCTCAAGTCGAGGCATAATTCTTCTCGATATCTAACCATTTTACTGCTGTTCAGCGCTATCGCGTGAAAACCCCAAGAAGAGTTCATCATTAGCGGTGGTTAAAACATTTCGTCGCACGAGTTGGAGAAAACGCTCTCAGCCCACCCGAGCGTTTACGTTTCCGGGTTGTTGTTTGGCCTTCGGGGTCTGAGGGAGAGCCCAATCCGGATCAATACAGCCTTGGGCTCGCCGAACGCAATCATTCGAGCATGAAGCATTCGACCTAGCATGTTGCAGCGAAATCTAGGTTGCAATCAAAATGGAGGCGAGGCGACTCCTCTTGCACTTCGACAAGAGTGAGCGTACATTTTCCCCTGGAAAGTATCGGTGGGAGCCGCGATGCCCGATGCACGCGGTTGGATCAAGGGGAAGAGGGGTGCGTCGGGAAACAATCGTCGCGCGGTCGATTGCGAGCTGACCTCAATCGGCAGAAAGCAATGGGGCGTGGAAAAGGACTCCTAGCGCAAGTTGGCCGCTGCGGTCTCTCAGATTCTGGAAACTGCATACCGAGGCAACCATGTTTAGCAACTTGTTGTTTCGATTCCGCTCTTTGTTTCACAGGAAGGATGCAGAGGCTGAACTTGACGCGGAATTGCAGTTTCATTTCGATCACGAGCTCGAAAAGAATTTACAAGCGGGCGTCACGCGGGAAGAGGCCGTCCGTCGAGCGCGGATCGCTTTCGGCGGCCTTGCTCAGGTCAAAGAAGACTGTCGCGTCGCATGGGGAACAACATTCCTCGAAACGCTTCTCCAGGATCTTGGCTATGGCGCAAGACTCCTACTCCGAAGCCCCGGCTTCACCGCAGTGGCATTGCTAACGTTGACACTGGGTATAGGTGCCACGACTGCCATCTTCAGCGTGGTCGATGCGGTTTTACTTCGCCCACTGCCCTACCGAGATTCACAGCGTCTCGTTTCGATCTACGAAGATCATGGGGGCGGAAAGGGCCTATCGTATGACTTTGACACGCCTGGAGGTTATGTCGATCTAAAGAAGCAGACTCAAGTCTTTGATGACGTCGCCGCGATCGATGCCGGCAACGGTTACACGCTCCTTGGAGACGGTGGCTATCCACGCAGAGTAATAGATGAAATGGTCACCTGGAACCTGTTCCCCATGCTCGGAGCGAACGCGTTGTATGGGCGCGTATTTTTACCGGAAGAGGACCGTCCGGGCCACGAGCGCGTCGCGTTGCTCAGCTTCCGCTTTTGGCAGGAGCGATTTGGGGGAGATAGGCGAATTGTAGGCCGCGATTTGCGCATTAACGATAGGGCATCGACCGTGAAGTACACAGTTGTAGGCATCATGCCGCCCCGCTTTTCCTTTCCTGAAAAGGACGCAGACATCTGGACTCCGCGCGCCTTTACGGCGGAGCAGCTAACCAGTCATTGGGAACATTATCTTGTCGTCGTAGGTAGGTTGAGACAAGGGGTATCTCTTACTCAAGCAAATGCCAACCTGCTGGTGTTGGCGGATCAAACGCGAAGACAGTATGACATCGAAAGATCTCTGCAGAAGTTCTTTGCTGAGCCGCTGCAGAAGGTGTACACGCGCGATGCACGTCGTGGCCTGATGTTACTGATGACTGCAGTTGGCTTCATTCTGTTGATTGCCTGCGCGAATCTGGCTAATCTCTTGCTTTCGCGCTCGGGTGTGCGGCAACGTGAGTTTGCCTTGCGATCTGTACTCGGCGCAAGCAGGAGCCGAATTGTCCGGCAACTGCTTACGGAATGCGCAATGCTCGCGGTTGGCGGCGGTGCACTTGGCATTGCCCTGGCCGAGTCGAGTTTTGTGCTTCTAAAGAAGCTAATTCCTGCGGAACTCTCGTCTACGATCTCCTTGTCACTCAATTTTGAGGTGCTGGCGTTCGTCCTAGTAGTTTCGCTCGCAAGCAGTATCTTTTTCGGTCTGTCCCCAGCGTTGCGGCTTTCCGGGCGCGACCTGAACGCAGTCCTCAAAAAAGGAACCCGAGGCAGCTCAGTCCAGACGCGGGGTAAGCTCGGCAGCCCGTTTGTGGTGGGCGAAATTGCGCTCTCGCTGCTGCTGTTAGTTGGAGCCGGGTTGTTGCTCAGGAGTTTCTTAAGGCTCCGATTCATATACCCGGGTTTCAGTTCCGATCATGTGCTCGTCATGGATGGATTTTCAAAGCTCTCGCCACCGGATAGCGAGTATGCCCAACGGATGGAGATGTTCGATCGGATGCTCGAAAATGTTCGCGCTCTGCCGGGTGTGAAAAGCGCGGGATTTACGAGCGCACTGCCCCTCGGCTGGAAAGGGGGAGGAGCCCTATTTGCGCCCGAGGGAGCCCCGGTCCACCCGGACGTACCCTATGGCTTTAACGACCGCGTAGTAACCCCTGGATATTTTGAGACGGTGCGCATGTCTCTGGTCCACGGACGCTTGTTCGACCAACACGACAGACCAAACGCCCCGCCTGTCGTAATCATCAATGAAACAATGGCGCGCAAGTTCTGGCCAAATCAAGATCCGCTGGGGAAGCGCTTGAAATTTGGTGGAGTGGAGTCTCCCAATCCCTGGGCGCAGATTGTAGGCATCGTTGGCGATGTGCGGCAAATGGGGCTCGATCGGCCGCCAGCGGCAGAGATGTACTTTCCTGCCTGGCAAGCCCGCGGCAACTACATGACACCACATGGCCTGGTGATCCGGACAGAGGGCGAGCCGATGGCGTTGGCCGGAGCTGTGCGGAAGGCGATATGGTCCGTGGATGCTGATCAACCTGCCGATAAACTTTACCCGCTCGACGGTCTTCTCGACTCGGATCTGGCACCACGCCGCGTCCAGGCATCTCTTGTTGGTTGTCTCGCCATACTCGCCTTGGTATTGGCCTGCGTAGGCATCTATGGCGTGATGGCATATTTGGTGGCACAGCGGACGCAAGAGATGGGCATTCGCATGGCTCTCGGCGCACAGCGGAAGGATGTTCTCGCTCTGATCCTCGGCAGGGGAATGAAGATTGCGTGCCTGGGCATTGTCATCGGACTTATAGGAGCTGCGATCCTCACCCGACTCCTGGCAAGCCTCCTCTTCGGTATCAGTCCCACTGACCCGCTGACCTATGGTGGAGTTTCGCTGCTGCTTCTCATCGTTGCCCTAATCGCTTCTTATATCCCTGCGCGGGCAGCAACGCGAGTCGATCCGATGCTGGCCTTGCGCCATGAGTGAATCCTGGCGAACACTTACAGATCATGAGATGGTATTTCGGGGACGGTGAGGAATCAGGCGCACAAAGCAGGCGAGATTTCCGTGCAGTTCCCCCGCAAAGCAGGGTGTTCACGGTAAGTTCAGGGCGTTTAGACGAAGTTGCTCAAAACCCAGGCTTTTGGGCAAGTTCGCAACGCCATCCGAGCGGGTTCAATAACATCGTGGCCAGCCAGCATTGAAAAAAAGAGTTCATTCACTGCGAAGTGTCTCCAAAGGATCGGCAAAGGCTGCTCGACGAGCGGGGATGATGGTGGCAACAGAACCGGCAAATACGAGCACAACACTTGCCGCAATGATGGCGAGGGAATTTTCGCTGACCGACCCGTACAGAAAGTGCCTTGCTGCGCGCACCGCGAGAATCGAGAGAATCGCGCCGGGCACGATGCCGGCGAGTAGGATGCGAACCGTCTGACCAACGATGAGCATCTGAATGTGGCGGCGGGTAGCTCCAAGCGCAAGGCGGATGCCGAACTCGTTCCTACGGCGCGCTGTACGGGACGACATAACACCATAGAAACCGATAGCAACAAGCAACAGCGTGAGGCCCGCATAGACTCCTGCGAGTCGGGCGAGGAGCTTTTCGGTGCCGAGGTCGCCGTTCAGCTCCGTAGAGAAAGGCACGATTTCGCCGATAGGCAAAGTGGGGTCGACCTCATGAAGTGCCTGACGAACGCTATCCGATAGTTGGCGCGGATCACCGACCGCGCGGACCCGGACATTGTTCGCAGGGTCAGGATCCTGATCAATGCTCATGTAGACCATGGGCGGGGCTTCGCGCTCAGGACCGTTCACGCGCGCATCCGCTACTTCGCCGACGATCAGAAAACTATGATCATCGGGAGCGGGCTGGTAACCAACCCATTGGCCAATTGGGTCGGCACCTCCAAAGATTTGACGGGCATAGGAGTAGCTGATGATCGCGACTTGCTGCGTCTTGTCAGTGTCGGCGGCAGAGAAGTCGCGTCCGCGCAGGATTGGAATTCCCACGGTAGAGAAAAATCCGGAACCAACCTGATCCTCCTGCCCATGCACCTGCCCATTGGTGAGGTCGCTGCGGCCATGAACATACAGGGCAGTGTTCCAGCCGCAATGGAGACTGCCGCACTCTTCAACTGCGACGCTGCGAACCCCTGGCAAAGCCTGAAGCCGCTCCTGCAGTCGGCGGAAAAGGCCCGGGAGGCTGCTGCGGTGATCGACATACCTAGACTGGTGCATTTCCACGTGGACTGTGAGGACGTGCTCGCGATCCATGCCGACGTCGACGTTCTCCCAGTGCACAAGTGTGGAAGCGAAACATGCCGACATGGTGGAAAGCAGAAGCGAAAGGCTTACCTGCGCGCCGAGCAGCGAATTCGCACGCCAGCGCTGACGGGCATTCTGAGAGATTCCAGCGACCTTGGCGCGTGACCCCGCCGCGTGCACAATCCCGCTTCGCATAAAGATGACACCAGGGAAGACGCTGAAACACATGAGCGACAGCAGCATAAGCGCGATGCCGAGAGCGACGATCGGGGGCCTGGGGTGCAGATCCAGGGTGATAAGCGAATTATGATTGGAAGCCCAACGGACGAGGATGCTGGTGGCAGCGCGGCCAAAGGCGAAAGCTGATGCGCAACCAGCGAGAACAATCAGGACATCCTCAAGGATGATTTGCCGGAGAAGCCTCCAGTGGCTTGCCCCGAGAGCCATGCGGACGCCAAGTTCCTGGGCGCGTGCATTGAGCCGGGCCAGTTGAAGGTTGGCGAGGTTTAAGCAGCCGACGAGGAAGATCGAGGCCGAGAGCGCCATCAGCAACATCAGAGGAACCGAGAAGCTTTCGCGCATGTTGCCGCGCCCGTGGCTGGCGGGAACAAGTTCAGTCCTCGCCTGCAGAAGCGCGGATTTGACGACTGGGTCCGCAATGGCTTCGGTCATCAAAACACGATCTGGACGAAAGATCTCATCCCATTTCGTGAGGACCGCGGCTCGCCGGTCGGGCGGAATTCGCGCGATCAACGTGAGCCAGAATATGGTGGGCTGGTTATACCACGGCTTGCCCAGTTTGACGCCGTGGCCAGGTCCGAGAGTGTCAAAGGCCCTGTCAAACCCGCCGGTGCTTTGTAGTGCAAGAGGGAGCCAGATGTCGGAAGCTCGTCCTGTAACAACACCAAGGAACCGCCTGTGCGCCACCCCGATTACGACGAACATGCGACCGTTCAGACGCATGTGTTGACCAACGGCCTGCTGCGCCGAGCCAAATGTGTCGCGTGCAAAGTCGTACCGGAGAACGACGGGCCACTCGTCTTGCCCCTGGCGTCCATCGGCTTGGACAAAGAACCGGCCAGCCGCCGGCACAACACCAAGCACACTGAAGTAGTCATCGGAGACCAGTTCGCAGGAGGGCTTCCCCAGCACGCCATTGGGTAGCTCAAGATCTTCCCGTCCTGAACCGGCGGTGGCGAGCAGCGGAGCCTCGGGAGTGGATGCCCGCAGGCGCTGGTAGGCAGAATAGGAGACGAGCCATTCCTGATCGAAGGGCGTGCGGGCGGCGTGGACTCCGACGAGTTCTTCCGGATGTGGGACGGGCAGGTCGGCAAGGATGACGGTATAGAGGAGTTGGAAAACGCCGAGGTTAGCGCCGATACCAAAGGCCAGCGTGAGCAAAGCGGTCACTGTGAATGCGGGAGCGCGGCGCAGCTGGCGCAGCGCATAGCGGGTATCGTGCAGCAGGTTCTCTAGCCATAGCCATCCCGAGCGCGCCCGTGTTACGTCCTCGATGAGTGGCAAATTGCCTAGCTCGCGCAGGGCTGCCGCGCGGACTTCTGTCGGCTCTTCTCCGCGAGCAACTCGCTCTGCGATTGAAATTTTTAGGTGTGACTCAAGCTCTTTCGAAAGGCTCTCTTTGGCACGTTCCCACCGCCAGAGCATCACGCCTGCACCTCCGGCTTCATGATAGCGCCGATAGCACGAAGCAACTGAAGCCAGCTCTGGTGATCAGCCGTGAGTTGCGTCCTTCTCGAGAGCGGTAAGTTGGCAGAACTTTGCCCGCTGCCTGCTTTCGGTAAGCTTCCACTCGACCTTTGCCCATTTCCGTTCGAGACGATGTCGCGACCATACCGAGGAAACCCGAACGTCGCCCTTGGCGAAGGTGGCCTGTTGCAGAACGACCCTGAGCGCCGTGGTCGTTCTGTCTCTTACCTTCGATCAGGACTCAGAATGCTCACGAAGGATTCTCGCCCCAAATCAGCTCCTAGCTTTAGAAGGGAAGCCATAAGCCGTACCAAACCGATCATCACATCTGAAGGCTCCGCATCGGAAATAATAAGATCAGAGATGTTTTTTGGATGCGTTATGCGATCTCTTACCTTGATTGCTCTCTGAAGAGATTGCCACTCAGGCCCCGATACGTCTACTGTGGGAGCGCTGCTGGCTTTTGCTAGCAGCGTAAATGCAAATCTGATGTTCGTCTCAAGTGGAGTCTTGGCAGCAGATGGCCCGCGCGATCGCGATGGTGATGGGCGAAACAGGCGAATCGATCGATTTCAGATGTGGCCTGGCAGAGACGGCGGGTGGCGAGAAGGCGATACCGGGCGGCGGTGACGAATGAGCTGGCGCAGGTTCTTTCGGCGTGAGAAGGCGGATTCAGATCTGATTCAGGAGATCGATCTTTTTCTGGCTGAAGAGATCGATGAAAACATGGCCCGCGGTCTGTCTCCTGAAGAGGCTAGCCGCCAGGCTCGGCTCAAGTTTGGGAATCCTCGACAGGTGCGGGAGAGTTTGTGGCAGCAGAACACGGTCGCCTTCGTAGACAGCGTTTGGCACGACCTGAAGTACAGCTTTAGGACGCTGGCCAGATCTCCTGGATTCACGCTCATGGCCGTCTTCGTCATCGCCCTGGGTATCGGCGCGAATGTGGCGTTGTTTACCGTCGTGCGCAGCGTTCTGTTGAATCCGCTGCCGTATCGCGATCCGGGACAGCTGTACACCATCTACGAGCACAACCAAGACACCAAAGACTTCAACTCCTATCTCCCGGTGGCTGCGGGCAGCTTTGCGGAGTGGCAGAAGGCTGCGCAGCATGTCGCACAGATGGCAATGGTCTCGCCCTGGCATGAATACAACGTTTCTGCCGGGGGAGGCAAGCTGCCAGAACAGGTCTATGCCGCGTGGTGCTCGTGGAATTTCTTTTCGACCCTGGGCGTGACGCCCACTCTGGGGCGCGCATTTACAGCGAGTGATGATCAGCCCGGGGCTGAGGCAACTGTCATCCTCTCAGCACCGTTTTGGAATCGGCGATACAGCAGCGATCCCTCGGTTCTGGGCAAGAAGATCTGGCTAGATGGCAAGCCCTACACCGTGATTGGAATCATGCCATCTTCGTTCGTCTATTCGGGGGCCTATGGCGGCAGCACAACCCAGGTCTGGACTACGGTCGGCCACGAGGCGTCACCCTGGCTTATGGAGACATTCGAGGACCATGAGTTCCTGGTTATTGCGCGGCTGTTACCTGGCACAACTCTGGCCAGCCTGGTGGACCACCTTCGCAGCGTCCAGAGGCAGATCAAAGCGGACCATGCGTCGCCGAGCATCCGTCCATCGGTAGTTGGCCGTCCGATGCTGGACGATGCCGTCCATGACTACAAGACTCCGCTATACATTTTGCTTGCGGCGACGGGATGCGTCTTGCTGATCGCGTGCCTCAACGTGGCTAGCCTGCTGATCGCTCGCACTGCGGCCCGTGGCAAGGAGATGGCGATCCGCGCGGCTTTAGGCGGCGGACGTTGGCGTCTGCTCCGCGAACGGCTGATGGAGAGCTTACTGCTCTCCCTTGCCGGTGGCGGCGCAGGCCTGCTTCTCGCGTGGGCCGCACTGATATGGCTGGTACGCACGCGTCACGACATGAATCGCGTTGAGGCCATTCATATCGACTTCGTCGTCGCGGCATTTACCGAGAA